>Ga0156173_110_pt1 | contig 231796 bp, 206 predicted proteins | sample RifCSPlowO2_12_FD_107826 | JGI IMG/M metagenome (GOLD analysis project Ga0156173, IMG submission 107826) | Burkholderiales bacterium RIFCSPLOWO2_12_FULL_64_33
GGACGCGACAAGATCAAGCTGGAATCCACTGCGGGTACCGGCCACTTCTACACCACGACCAAGAACAAGAAGACCATGCCTGAGAAAATGCTGATCATGAAATTTGATCCAAAAGCTCGCAAGCATGTGGAATACAAGGAAATGAAGCTGAAGTAATTCGGCCCGTTCCCTCAAAAAAACCGCCCGTCCAGGGCGGTTTTTTTATGCCTGCTGCGCAGACCTTTCACCCAGACTTTTTGCTCAAGCAACCTTGCGCGGCACGGGCAACTCGGCCATCTGCTCAGCCAGCAAGGCGCCCAGCGTGCGGTAGCCCGCCTCCACTTCGGCCGTGAACGGCATCCCACAGCTCAGCCGCAAGAAGTGCTCATACCGCCCGGTGTTGGAGAACATGGGGCCCGGGGCCACACGGATACCGTTTTGCAGCGCCTCGTCGTACAGGCGCGTGGAAGAGATGCCGACCGGCAGCTCCAGCCACAGGCTCAGGCCACCCGGCGGCAGGCTCAGGCGTGTGCCCATGGGAAAGTAGCGCGCTACGGCCCTCGCCGCCTGTTCTCGCTGGATGCGCAGCTGCGCCCGCATGCGGCGCATGTGGCGCTCGTAGGCCGGAGAGTCCACACTGCGCGCCGCCAGCAGCTGCGACCAGGTCTGCATGTTGCGCGTGCGAGCGAACTTGATCATCTGCACACGGGCCTGCCAGCGCCCCGCGCTCATCCAGCCCTGGCGCAAGCCGGGAGCAAAGCTCTTGCTAAGCGACGCGCAATAGATCACCTGCCCGGCATCGCCCTGCCGGTCCCAGGCCTTGGCGGGCCGCAGCACGTGCGGCGACTCCACGAACTCCCGGTAGATGTCGTCCTCGATGAGGGCTAAGCCATGCTCCACGCACAGAGCCACCAGTCGCTCCTTGTGCGCATCGGGCATCACGCTGCCCTGCGGCATCTGCAGGTGGGGGACCACCACAACACCCTTGAGCCGTGGTTCGTTGCGCGCGGCCAGTTCCAGGGCTTCGAGCGACATGCCGGTGTGCGGGCTGCAGGGGATCTCCAGCGCGCGCAGCCCCCGCACCTCGATGGCCTGCAGGATGCCAAAGAAGGTGGGCGATTCGACGGCGATCACGTCGCCCGGCTCGGCGACGGCGTCCAGCGCCAGGTTCACCGCTTCGGAGTTGCCAAGTGTTGCGCCAATGTCGGCTGGCGCGACACACACGCCGAAGGTGAGCGCATGCCGGGCCATGGCCTGCTGGAATTCGGGGTGGGTGGTGGGCGCGGACGGGCCGTACACCAGGACGTCGGGTTGCTCACGCAACAGGCCATGGGCCAGGCGGTTGAGCGCTGCTGCATCAAACAGGCTCGGCGCGGGCATGGCGCTGCCCAAGTCCAGCGGCAGCGGGCCTGCGCGGCGGGCTTTTTCGAGAAAACCGGAAATGCGCTCGTTGATGCCCGCAAACACCCGCGGGTCGTGGGCCAGCGGCTCGTGCAACTCGGGCTCGCGCGCCCGGGGCAACGCCACATCGCCCGGCTCCCGCACAAAGTAGCCCACCCGCTCGCGCGCCTCCACGCAGCCCAGGGATTCGAGATGCCGCAACACCTGCAGCGCGGTGGTCAGGCTCACTTGGTGCCGCTGGCACAACTCCCTCACCGACGGCATGCGCATGCCAGGCGTCAGGCTGCCAGCGGCTATGGCCTGTTCGTACAAAGCTGCCAGTTGGCGGTAGAGCGGGGCATCCCGCGAATCGGAAGAATGTGACATGGCGGGTATGGGGTACTGCTGCCGAGCCGTGGCGCAGGCTCAGAAGCGCTAGAGGCGCATCGTGCACGAGCCCTCTCTGCGGGTACAGATACAGGAACGCACAGATCGGACCATAACAGCACGCCAGTAATCTGCGCTGTTCTACCCGCTCCTGCACCGCCGTGTACCTGCCGGGGCAACGCTGCTTTTTTTACGCTACAGCCTCACAGCAGCCCTTCCTTCAGGAGCCCCGCACCATGCCACAGCGCAATCCAACCACCATCCCGCCCACCACCCCATCGGCCGCAGTCACCTTAGGCCTCACACCCGGCCAGAGCCTGTGGCTGTGCCTGCCGCCCGGCAGCGCACTGCACACCACTCAGGGAGAGGTGTCACTTCGCTTTGCTCCACGAGACTGTGAGCTCGCGTTGCATACTCTGCCGCAAATGCGGCTTGGGGCGGGCGAACATCTGCCCGAGGGCTGGAACACCAAGGCCGCCTGGGTGCAGGTGGGCAACGCCCTGCACTGCCGCTCTGAGATCCTGGTGATCGAAGCCCCCCCCAGGCCGGGGCTTTGGCACCAAGTACGGCACCTGCTGCGCTCAGCCTTTGCAGGCCGGGACAAAACCGCAAAGAACCGCGCTTTTGGCAAGGTGCCCGCAATGCGGTAACCGCTGCACCAAAGAAAAAGGCCTTGCCAGATGGCAAGGCCTTGGATAATGCGCGGCCCGCTTCAGGCCTGCGCCGCACGCAGCCGTAGCGAGAACTCACGCAGGGCGGCTATACCGCTTTCTTCCGCGCGGCGGCACCAGGCTTGCAGGTCCGCGGTGAGCTGCTCGCGCGATTGCGAGGTGTTGAGCCACAGCTGGCGCAGCTCTTCGCGCATGGTGACCATCTTGTCGAGCGCGGGGTGCGCGGCACGGGCCTGGGCCAGTTGCGGCAATGCGATGGCCGGCACCTTCTCGGCATCGCGGTGCAGCCAGCGCTTGGCGGCCTGGAGCACCGAGGCATCGGCATTGCGTGCCTTGAGCGCTGCGATTTCGTCCTTGCAGGCCTGGCGCACGCCACGTGCATAGCCAGCCATCACCTCATAGCGGTTGGCAATCAGGGCCTCCAGCGTCTTTTCATCGGCTACAGGCTTGACGTCACCCAACTGGAGCTTGGGCGGCACCTTCTTGACCGTGGCCCAGCCAATCTTCTTCATCATGGTGATGTAGACCCAGCCGATGTCGAACTCATACGGCTTGACCGAGAACTTGGCCGACGTGGGATAGGTATGGTGGTTGTTATGCAGCTCTTCGCCGCCAATGATGATGCCCCAGGGCGAGAGGTTGGTGCTGGCATCCTGCGCCTCAAAGTTGCGGTAGCCCCAGTAGTGGCCCACACCGTTGACCACACCCGCCGCCCAGAACGGAATCCAGAGCATCTGCACCGCCCACACTGCGGCGCCCAGAGCGCCGAACAGTGCAAGGTTCAGGATCAGCATGAGGCCCACACCCTGCCAGCCGTAACGGGTGTAGACGTTGCGCTCCATCCAGTCATCGGGCGTGCCGTGGCCGAACTTCTTCATCGTCTCCAGGTTCTTGGACTCGGCGCGGTACAGCTCGGCGCCACGCCACATCACGGTGTCCAGCCCACGGGTCTGGGGGCTGTGGGGGTCGTCCACGGTTTCGCACTTGGCGTGGTGTTTGCGGTGGATAGCGACCCATTCCTTGGTGACCATGCCCGTACCGATCCACAGCCAGAAGCGGAAAAAGTGCGAAGGGATGGCGTGCAAGTCCAGCGCGCGGTGCGCCTGCGCGCGGTGCAGGAAAATCGTGACCGCCGCAATGGTGATGTGGGTCGTCGCCAGGGTGTACAGAATGATCTGCCACCAGGCCAGGTTCCACAACCCATGGCCCAGCCAGTCAATGGCAGCGTTCAGTACAGCCCAATCGGGTAACAGCATATTCAGAAAGCCTTACTTCTACAGAGAACCCGTTCACCAACGGACCGGGTATCTGATTTTAGAGTGGTACCCGCGAAATAGGTTCGGGGGTATCCATGGTATTTACGCTGATTTAGCGCCTTTAGAGGGCCAAGTCAGGCCTTTTTGGACCAGATTGCGGCAAAGAACCCATCCGTTTGGTGCACATGGGGCCACAGGCGCAAATAACCACTGCCCGACTCGCCACCGCTGCACAGAGCCTTGGCCCCCTCCACCTTGAGCTGCTCCAGCAGTTCGCCCGCGTCGAGCAGTTCAAAGTCCGGGTGCGATGCGCTGAATGCCTCTGCGATGGCCTCGTTTTCCTGCGGCAGGATGCTGCATGTGGCATACACCAGACGGCCGCCGGGCTTGAGCAGGCGCGCTGCGCTGTCCAGGATGGCGGTCTGTTTGGCCACCAGCTCTTCGATGGCCTTGGGCGACTGGCGCCATTTGAGGTCCGGGTTCCGCCGCAGAGTCCCCAGGCCCGAGCACGGAGCATCGACCAGCACGCGGTCGATCTTGCCCGCCAGCCGCTTGACGCGGTCATCGCGCTCGTGGGCAATGGCGGCGGGGTGCACGTTCGACAGGCCGCTGCGGGCCAGGCGCGGTTTCAGAGCATCCAGACGGTGCGCCGAGACATCAAACGCATACAGGCGCCCGGTGCTGCGCATGCCCGCGCCGATGGCCAGGGTCTTGCCACCTGCACCTGCGCAAAAATCCACCACCATCTCGCCGCGCTTGGCGTCAAGCAGCAGGGCCAGCAACTGCGAGCCTTCATCCTGCACCTCGATGGCACCGCGCGTGAACGCATCCAGCTTGGTCAGCGCAGGCTTGTCGTCAATGCGCAGGCCCCAGGGCGAATACGGCGTCGGGCTGGCCTTGATGCCGGCCTTGGCGAGCTCCTTTTGCACGTCGGCACGCTTGTCTTTGAGGGCATTGACGCGCAAATCCAGCGGGGCGCTCTGCGCCAGGCTTTCCACCAGCGGCCAGAAGCCGTCGCCCAACTGGTCCTTGAGGGGCTTCACCAGCCATTCGGGCAGGTTGTGACGGTGGCGCTCCATCAGGTCATCGACCGTGACCGCATCGCACTGATCCAGCCAGTTCTTTTCCTGGTCAGTCAGTGCGCTCTTGAGGAAGTCGCGCGGGCCGTAAAACCCCAGGATGGCCAGACGGCGCTCCTTGGGTCCCGAGCCCGAGGGCGCCATGTGGTCGAACAGGAGCTTCTTGCGCAGCACGGTGTAGACCGTTTCGGCCAGGGTGGCCCGCTCGCGGGGGCCCAGGCCCCGGTTGTCGCGGAAGAATCGTGACACCACCGCGTCGGCGGGGTGTTCAAACGTGAGGGTGAGCCTGACCAATTCGGCACAGGCGTCGAGAAGAACTTTGGGATGCATGCCCCGATTGTCCCACTGTGGTCTGATCCACAGCCAACCACACGGCTCCTTCAAACGACCCGCATCGATCCGTTCGGTTTGTCAACGCGTGTAGACCGGATCAAACGCATAGCGCTGAATCTCCTTCAGGCTGGGCGATTCACCCGCCCACAGCGCCAGCGCGGGGCCGGGAAGGCTCAGATTGCGCTCCAGGGCGCGGCACAGGTGGTAACGGCTTTCGTCGTCCATCCCCGGCAGCTCGACAAAGATCAGGTACGCACGGCGCTGCGGATGCTCGCGCAGGTTCTTGCGCACTAGCCAGCAGCGGGCAAGGGGCGCACAGCGGGCCAGTTCCGATTGCAGCTCGGCAAGTTCAAAGGGGCTCAGGTCGTGACGCGTGATCTGGCTGAAGAAGGAGGTGCCCGACAGCTCTTCCCAGGCGCGCTCTTCGGATTCCTGCGCGCGCTCCAGCCGCTTGCGCCACTGTTTGAAGGCCGCCGCATCATGCTCCATGCCCATGCGGGGAGTTTCCAGCTCGGCCAGCGCGGTGCGCGCGGCCCAGTAGCGGTCGTTGCTGCCCGCTTCCCACACCCGGTGCAGCAGCAGAAGCTTGCCGTCGCGATCGTCCTCGGGCAGGCAAGGCACCAGTCCACACAGGGCAGGCGCGTACTCGGGGCTGCGCTCCAGCGCCAGCTCATACAAGGCACGCACATCGGCACGGGGGTCCAGATGGCGCTTGAGGCGGGCCAGCTCCACCAGCTCGGCCGCACTGTTCTGAGCGATGGAAGCCTGCAGCGCCTGGGCGCGTGCGCGCACACGTTCCAGCCACGCGTGGTGCTGCTTCCACTCCGTAGCGTTGTCGCGGCACCATTGTTTGTCGAAGTGTTTGACCCACCGTTTGGCCTCATCGCCCAGCAGGGTCAAGGCATTGCCACGCGACCAGTCGGGCAGTGTGGGCGTGGCATCCAGCGCTTCGATGCGGTCCCGCAAGCCGGGGTGGGTGTCGTCCACACTGCTCAGGCGCTTGAGCGCTTGGCGCAGTGCGTCGTTGGCAAAAGCGGCATCCGGGGCCTCGGCCAGGAAACGGCGCATGCTGCGATATGGCCCCACCGGCAGCGGATTGCCAGCGGCACCGCACCAGTGGTTGCCCCAGAACTCTGCCTGCAACGCTGCGCCCCGGATCTCGATCTCGGCCAGGGCGGCGGCGGTCACATCACGGCCCAGCAGCTTGCCCGCAATGCGGTCGGCCTCGTATTCGTCCTGGCGGGCCAGCGCGAACGTCTTGGCCGAAAAGCGCGGAAAGTACCAGCGCATGAACGCCTGCGTGGCCGCGGCCACCGGGCCTTCGTCGTCGGCCAGACTGTGGTTCAGGCGCATCCACGACAGGCGGGTGCGATAGATCCAGGCCGCAAACCGGCCATGGTCGCCGCGCAAGTGGCCGTACTCGTGTGCCAGCACGGCGAGAAAACGCGGCCGGTCCAACGCCATCAGCAAAGGCAGCCCGATGCTCAGGTGGTTAACGGCGCCACCCAGCAGGCCGTACTTGGGCAGCTGCTGGATGCTCGCATTGAACTCGTCGTTCAGCGTGACCTTGTGGATGGGCGGGCCCTTGATCTTGCGGCGGATGCGCTCCAGCGCCTCAAAAAGCTCCGGTGCCTCCAGCGCCGTGATCTCCACGCCCTCAGGCGCGTCAAAACGCACCCACAGCGCCCGCAGGCTGACCCACAGCAGGCCCGCAGCCCCCAGCAGCAGCCACACCATGGCAAAGCGAAACTTCCCCTGCAACATCTGCGGCACCACCCACAGCACAATGCCTGCGGCAAGTCCCAGGCACCCCAGCACCCAGGCATAGCCCAGCGCCGCAAACACGGCCACACTGCGGCGGTATGCGCGGCTGTTGTCAGCACTGGCATGCTCGCTCATGCGCACCAGATGCACAAAATCTGCCTGATCCACGGGCTTCCCTCACTCTTGGGTTGTTTTCAACCGCCATCCTAACCACTCACGACCCCACACCCACCACCATGACCGACGACGACCTGCCAGCACTCATTCGCACACCACCCGGCCTGTACCGCCACTACAAGGGCATGCTCTACGAGGTGATTGATACCGTGCGCCACAGCGAAACGCTGGAGCCCATGACGCTGTACCGCGCGCTCTATGGCCAGCGTGGGCTGTGGGTGCGACCCGCCGCCATGTTTGAAGAGCAGGTGCGCGTTGACGGTGTGATGCGGCCACGGTTTGAGAAATGCGGGGATGAAACCCCAGCGGGCTGAGCCCGGTGGGCTCACGCCGCAGTGCGCGGAAAAATGGCTGCTGCCACCAAACCACCACCCGCAGCATTGCGCAAGGCCAGCCTCCCTCCGTGCCGCCGCACGATATCGCTGGCAATGGTGAGCCCCAGCCCGGCCCCTCCACTCTGGCGGTTGCGCGAGGCCTCGACGCGGTAAAACGGCTCCATGACCCGCTCCAGCTCTTCGGCAGGCAAACCGGGGCCATGGTCGCGCACCTCGATGGTCAGCGCATCAACCGCATCGTGCAGCGTGACCTCGGCGCTGCCGCCGTAGCGAATCGCGTTGCCCACCAGGTTGTCCAGACAGCGCCGCAGCGCCACGGCCTGCACCCGCAGCGGGGCCGCCTGCCCCGCCACCGTGACCCGATGGCCCATGGCGAGCTGGTCGTCGGCCATGCTGTCCGCCAGGGCCTGCACATCCAGCAGCACCCAGGCCTCGGCGCCGGCCACGCCGCGCAGGTAGTCCAGCGTGGAGGTGATCATGGCGTCCATCTCTGCAATGTCGCGGCGAAACAGCTGCTGGGCGTGGCTATCGTCCAGGCATTCGGTGCGCAGGCGCAGCCGGGTCAGCGGCGTGCGCAGGTCATGCGACACCGCCGCCACAAACCGGTCGCGCTCGGCCAATTGCTGTCGGATGCGCGCCTGCATCTGGTTGAACACACGGCTGGCGTCGCGGCATTCCAGCGTGCCGTCCTCGGGCAGCGGGGGCCGGTCGATATCGCGGCCCAACTCTTGCGCCGCCGTGGCGAGCCGGTGCATGGGGCGCGACAGCCAGCGTGCCGCCCACCAGGCCACGGCCACCAGCGCCGCCAGCCGCACGCTGATGTCGAGCAGCAGCCCCAGTTGCAGCGACGGCGGGGCATTCCACAAGCCCTGCTCTGGACCCGGCGGCGGCAACGGCAAAGTGTGCCCATCGGCTGCCACCCCGGGGGGCTGCGGGCCAGGCGGGTGCCCGGGGTGCGCGGGGCGCAGTTCAAACATCAAAGTCAGCGCCAGCACATGGCTCACGATGACGGCCATGATAAGCAGCAGAGCGAGCCGGCCAAAAAGGGTGTCAGGCAGCCAGCGCTGCAGCGCCGCAGGCCAGCGCGCAACCATCAATGCGGCCATCCCACCTGCCCCTGCAGCGACTGCACGTTGAACACGTAACCGGCGCCCCGCACAGTGCGGATCATCGAGGGCGAGCGCGGGTCGTCCGAGAGCTTGCTGCGCAGGCGCGAGACCAGCAGATCGATGCTGCGCTCGAATGCGTCCATGGCCCGGCCCCGCGCCTGCTCCATGAGCTGGTCGCGGCTGAAGATGCGGCGCGGCATGCGCAAGAAGGTGCAGAGCAGGCGAAATTCGGCGTTGGACAGCGGCACCACCACACCCTGTGGGGATACCAGGTGCCGCTCGATGCTGTGCAGGGTCCAGCCATCAAAGCGCACCACCCCGTCAGGCTCCTGGGGGGCCGGGGCGCTCTCGCCGCGCGTGCGGCGCAGCACGGTCTGGATGCGTGCCACCAGCTCGCGCGGCTCGAAGGGTTTGCCCATGTAGTCGTCGGCCCCCATCTCCAGCCCCAGCACGCAGTCGTAGGGGTTTGCGCGGGCGGTGAGCATGATGATCGGCACCCGGGAGCGTTCACGCAGCTCCCGCGCGAGGGTGATGCCGTCGGTGCCGGGCAGCATCACATCCAGCACCACCAGGCCGATGGGGTGCGCGAGCATCTGCGCGCGCATCGACGCCGCATCACACGCCGCGTGGGCGGCGTGGCCAAAGCGGGCGAGGTATTCGGTGAGCAGTGTGGTGATCTCCACATCGTCGTCCACCACCAGGATGTGTTGCATGGGCTCTGTCGTGCAAAAGAACACCCAAGTTTAGGCAGCTACAAACCACCGCTGGCGACGATCTGGCGGGCATTTCCGCCATTGTTCGGTCCTTGTGGACGCCCTTTGTATCGACCTTGGTACAAAGCAGACAAACCCCGGAGACACGCACAACCAAGAATGGTTACGGGCCATGGCTGAGGGCTTCCGTTTTGGGGGACCAGGCACCGACCCACCCTTGGAGCGAAAGGAACGACGATGACGACCATCAGTAGCGTCAGCAGTGCCTGGTCCAGTGCAAGTGTGCAGCGGGCATCACGCCCGGCGCCCACGCCGGAGCGGCTGCTGTCCAAAATCGATGCCGACGGCAACGGCGGCGTGAGTGACACCGAACTGCAGGGCCTTCTGGACGATGTGGCCAAAATATCCGGCGTCAGCAGCCAGACCAGCGCTGCAGACCTGGTCAAGCAGTACGACAGCAATGGGGACGGCAACCTCAACGCTGATGAGCTGGGCAAGACGATGCAAAGCGTGTTGCCCCCGCCACCGTCCACCATGGCTTTTGCCCAGTCGCGGGGCGACAGCGACACCGCCACCGGCCAGGCGGGCGACGACCTCTTTGGCAAGGTGGACAGCGACGGCGATGGCGCCGTGAGCAGTACCGAGCTGCAGGCCCTGCTGGAAGCGATGTCGGGCGGCACGGCGAGCCAAGCGGGCGTCAGCAGTGACGACGTGTTCAGCCAACTGGATGCAGACGGCGACGGCAGCCTGACCCAAGCCGAATTCGACGCGGGCCGCCCTTCCGGCGCGGCGGGTGAAGCAGGCGGCGGCATGCAGGCCATGGGCGGCATGCCACCGCCACCCGGAGGCCCAGGTGGTGCAAGTGCTTCCGCCGACAGCACCACCACCTACGACGCCCTGGACACCAACAAGGATGGTGAGGTCTCGCTGACAGAACGGCTGGCTGGCAGCACCAGCAGCGTGGAGCAGGACGCGATCACCGCGCTGTTCAACGCCATCGACACCGATGGCGACGCCAGCATCAGCGCCAGCGAATCCAGGACTTTCATCGACCAGTTGACCAGCCAGCTCCAGCAGCCCGCCAGCCAGGCATCGACATCGGACACCAGCCAACGCAACGACCTGGCGCGGCTGGCCGACTTTGCGCGCCAGCAGTACGCAATGGCGGCCAATGACTGGAATTCGCCCGCCAGCACCGGTAGCCTGAGCGCAATGGCCTGATCAAAAGGAAGGGGCTGGCTTGCCACCAGCCGCAGGTTTTCTGGCCACGCAGTGCGATTCGCCCGTCAGTTGACGAGCTGCGTGCGCCGGGATCTTGGAGCCATCCGGCAGCAGAAAATATGAACAAAAATAGACTCTATCGCTTCATAGACAAGCGCAGTTAGCTACAAATTTAATAGCAAAAAATATACCCCCTGGGCTCACCAAGGCCTGTGGGGGGCGAAAGCCGAACGCTCCCAAACCGATCAGCCTGTGGACTACAAGGCCTGAATCAGCGCCCGCACGGCCCGGGGGTAGATCACGTGTTCCTGCGTGAGCACACGGGCTGAGAGCGTCTCGGCCGTGTCGCCCGGCAGCACCGGCACCACAGCCTGGTCCAGGATGGGGCCCACATCCAGCTCGGCCGTCACTTGGTGCACCGTTACGCCCGCAAACTTGCAGCCTGCATCGATGGCGCGCTGGTGCGTGTGCAGCCCGGTAAAGGCGGGCAGCAGCGAGGGGTGGATATTGATGAGCCGCCCCGCGTAGTGCGCCACAAACCCGGGCGTCAGGATGCGCATGAACCCGGCCAGCACCACCAGGGCGGGCTGGTGGCGGTCGATGGTGGCGGCCAGTTCAGTGTCAAACGCTTCGCGGCTGGCAAAGGCCTTGTGGTCCATCGCCTCGGCGGCGATGCCCTGCTCCCGCGCAAACACCAGCCCGGCGGCATCGGGCTTGTTGCTGATGACGGCCGCAACGCGGGCGCCGTAGCGCTGCTCCCAGTGCTCCTGTTGTGCGGTACGCACGATGGTGGCCATGTTGGAGCCGCCGCCAGAGATCAGAATGACGATGTTCTTCATAAATTGCCACGGATTATCTAGGAGGCTGTCGAGCATGGGGTTGGCTCTGCGCCACCGCCTGGGGGTGCCAGGCAAGGCGCGGGTGAGGCCGTGTGGCCCAGCCACACAACGAACCCGCAACGCAGCATGGCGGCCCCAGGCGGCGGCCCGAAGGGTTGTGCGACAGAGCACGCAGGCGGCGTTGCCCATGCTCGCTGCACAGCCAGTGCAGCTTGCGCTGGGCGCCTAGCCTGCATACTCTGTCGCACAACGCAGCGCCAACCCCAAGCCCGACAGCCTCCTCATGCCCTTCGATCCCGCCACCCGCCCCCTCACCCCCTACGAAGCCCGCGTGCTCGCCACGCTGATGGAGAAGGCCCGCACCGTGCCCGACAGCTACCCCATGTCGCTCAACGGCCTGGTCACCGGTTGCAACCAGAAAACCAGCCGCGACCCGGTGATGAACCTGAGTGACGCCGATGCGCAGGAGGCGCTGGATTCGCTCAAGCTGCTGACCCTGGCGTTTGAGAGCAGCGGCAACCGCACCACACGCTGGGAACACAACTTTCAACGCGGCGTGGGCGTGCCCGAGCAGTCGGCCGTGCTGCTCGGCCTGCTCATGCTGCGCGGCCCGCAGACGGCGGGTGAACTGCGCATCAACGCCGAGCGCTGGTACCGCTTTGCCGACATTTCGTCGGTCGAAGCTTTTCTGGACGAGCTGCAGGAGCGCAGCGCCGAAAAGGGCGGCCCGCTGGTCGTGCAGTTGCCCCGCGCGCCGGGTGCCCGCGAGCAGCGTTGGGCGCATCTGATGTGTGGGCCTGTAGACACCAGCGCCGGTGTGTCAGCCCCCAGCAGTGGCGGCGGTGGCAGCACCGGCACGTCTGCCGCACTGCAAGCGCGGGTGGACGCACTGGAGACCGAGGTGGCCAACCTGCGCAGCACGGTGCAGCGGCTGTGTACAGAACTGGGCATTTCCCCAGACTCCGCGCCGATGTCGCCACCCGGACAGGACTAAAACGAACGACCGTGCTACAAATGCGGATCACTTGGAGACAAACCGATGGATCTCGCATTCACCCCCGAAGAACAGGCGTTCCGCGAAGAAATTCGCGCCTGGGTTCAAGCTAATCTACCGAAAGAAATTTCGCACAAGGTCCACAACGCCCTGCGCCTGACCCGCGACGATCTGCAGGGCTGGGCCAAGATCCTGGGCAAGAAAGGCTGGCTGGGCTTCGGCTGGCCCAAGGAGTTTGGCGGCCCCGGCTGGACGGCCGTGCAAAAGCACCTGTTTGAAGAAGAATGCGCCCTAGCCGGTGCGCCCCGTATCGTGCCGTTTGGCCCGGTGATGGTGGCCCCGGTGATCATGGCGTTTGGCAACGCCGAGCAGCAAAAGCGCTTTTTGCCTGGCATCGCCAGCGGCGAAGTCTGGTGGAGCCAGGGCTACAGCGAACCAGGATCGGGTTCGGACCTGGCCAGCGTCAAGACCCGCGCCGAGCGTGTGGGTGACAAGTACATCGTCAACGGCCAAAAGACCTGGACCACCCTGGGCCAGCATGGCGACTGGATGTTCAACCTGGTGCGCACCAGCACCGAGGGCAAGCCCCAGACCGGCATCTCCTTCCTGCTGCTCGACATGAAGTCCAAGGGCGTCACCGTGCGCCCCATCAAGCTGCTGGACGGCGAATGCGAGGTGAACGAAGTGTTCTTCGACAACGTCGAAGTGCCTGCCGAAAACCTGATCGGCGAAGAGAACAAGGGCTGGACCTACGCCAAGCACCTGCTGAGCCACGAGCGCACCAACATCGCCGACGTGAACCGCAGCAAGCGCGAGCTGGAGCGCTTGAAGCGCATCGCCAAGACCGAAGGTGTATGGGATGACCAGCGCTTCCGCGACCAGATCGCACTGCTCGAAGTGGACATCGTCGCGCTGGAAATGCTGGTGCTGCGCGTGCTGTCGGCCGAGAAGTCGGGCAAGAACTCGCTCGACATCGCGGGTCTGCTCAAGATCAAGGGCAGCGAGATCCAGCAGCGCTACGCCGAGCTGATGATGCTGGCCGCAGGCCCCTTTGCCATGCCCTTCATCGAAGAGGCCATGGAAGCTGGCTGGCAGGGCAACTTCCCCGGCGGCGTCACTGCCAACGCGCCGCTGGCGTCCACCTACTTCAACCTGCGCAAAACCACCATCTACGGTGGCAGCAATGAAGTTCAACGCAACATCGTCGCGCAGACGGTTCTGGGCTAAGGAGACAAGAACATGGATTTCGATTTTTCTGACGACCAGGAACAACTGCGCGACGCCGTGCGCAAGTGGGTGGACAAGGGCTACACGTTCGAGCGCCGCCGCGCCGCCGTGGCCGCCGGTGGTTTTGACCGCGCCGCCTGGAACGAACTGGCCGAGCTGGGCCTGACCGCCCTCACCGTGCCCGAAGCCCACGACGGCATGGGCCAGGGCGCCATCGATGCCATGGTGGTGGCCGAGGAACTGGGCCGTGGCATCGTTCTGGAGCCCATCGCCCAGGCCTTCATGGCCAGCAGCGTGCTGTCGCACTACGCACCGGCCAACGTGCAATCGGCCTGGCTGCCCCGCGTGGCCAGTGGTGAAGCCCTGGTGGTACTGGCCCAGCAGGAGCGCAAGGCGCGATACCGCCTGGATGTTTGCGAGGCAAAAGCGGCCCCAGCGCAAGATGGATATGCGCTGACAGCTATCAAAAGCGTAGTAACTGCCGGCGACAAGGCCGATGCGTTCATCGTGCCTGCCCAACTGGACGGCAAGACCGCCCTCTTCCTGGTCGAGCGCACCGCCACTGGCGTGACCACCCAAGGCTACGTCACACAAGACGGCAGCCGCGCCGCCGAGGTGAAGTTCACCAACGCCCCCGCCATGCTCATCACCACCGATGGCCTGGCCGCGCTGGAACTGGCCGTGGACACCGGCATCGCCGCCACCTGCGCCGAAGCCGTGGGCGTGATGGACAAGACCGTGGCCATCACCGTCGAATACATGAACCAGCGCAAGCAGTTTGGCGTGTTCATTGCCAGCTTCCAGGCGCTGCGCCACCGCGTGGCCGACATGAAGATGCAGCTGGAACTGGCCCGCTCGATGAGCTATTACGCCAGCCTCAAGCTGGGCGCCCCTGCTGCAGAGCGCCGCGCCGCCATGGCGCGCGCCAAGGTGCAACTGGGCCAATCGATGCGTTTTGTGGGCCAGCAGGCCGTGCAACTGCATGGTGGCATCGGCGTGACGGACGAGTACATCGTGAGCCACTATTTCAAGAAGCTCACCCAGCTGGAAGTGGCCTTTGGCGACACGCTGCACCATCTGGGCGAAGTGTCCGCCCGCATGCAAGACACCGCAGGCGTGTTTGCCTGATGTGAACTGACGCAGCCATGTAACGCTCGCATGCCATGCTCGTGGATTCACCGATCCACGGGCATTTTTTCTTGTCGGAGACACCTTCATGAACAACAAATTCTGGCTGCAACGCCGATCTCTTCTGCTGGCAACCGCTGCAGCAGCTACCCTGGCCCTGGCCGGTTGCGCCACCAAGGGTCCCAGCCTGTCCGAAGCGCCGCCCATCGTCTTTGTGCACGGCAACGGCGACACCGCCGCACTGTGGCAAACCACCGTGTGGCGGTTTGAATCGAACGGCTGGCCGCGCGAACGCCTGCACGCCATTGACGTGCCCTACCCCCTGTCGCGTGATGAGGACGCCAAACCCCAGGCGGGCCGCACCTCGGCCGCAGAGCACATGGCCTACCTCAAGGCCGAAGTGGACAAGGTGCTCAAGGCCACGGGTGCAAGCCAAGTGGTATTGGTGGGCAACTCGCGCGGCGGCAACGCCATCCGCAACTACATCTACAACGGCGGCGGCGACAAGACGGTGAGCCACGCGATCCTCGGCGGCACGCCCAACCACGGCGTGTGGGCGATCCCGGGGTTCCGAGAAGGCAACGAGTTCTCGGGCACGGGCCCCTTCCTCAAAGCGCTGAATGCTCCCAAGAACGCGGCGGGCGACGAGGTGAGCGGCCCCGTGAAATGGATGACCATCCGCTCGGACAACAACGACAAGTTCGCCCAGCCCGACGGTCTGTGGATAGGCCAGAAAGGCAAGCCCACCTACGTGACCGCCGCAGGCCCCGAACTCAAGGGCGCTACCAACGTGGTGATTCCGCGCATCGACCACCGCGAGACGTCGTACTCCCCCGCTGCGTTTGAAGCCACCTACCGCTTCATCACCGGCAAGGCACCGCAGGTCACCACCATTGCGGCTGAAAAGCAGGTGGTGCTCAACGGCAAGGTCACCGGCCTGGGCGTGGACCCGGCCGACCCCAAAACCGGCAACTTCAGCAACAACCTGTCCCTGGCGGGCGCGCAGCTGGAGGTGTATGCCACCGACCCCGCCACGGGCGCCCGCGCGGGCAATGCCTTGCTGCGCAAGACCGTGGGTGCGGATGGCCAATTGGGACCGCTGACGGTGCCCAACGGCTCGCCCGTCGAGTTCGTGATCAGCGCACCCGGCTATGCCACCACCCACATCTACCGCAGCGGCTTTCCACGCAGCAGCAACCTCATCCACCTGCGCGCAGAACGCATGGCCGATGCCGACAAAAGCGCCGAGAGCGTGGTGACACTGACCCGTCCGCGCGGCTACCTGGACCCGGCGCGCGACAAGATGCTGCTGGATGGTGCAGTGCCTGCGGGCGTGCCCGCTGGCGCTGGCGTGGCATCTGCCAAGGTCAAGCCCGCGGGGGGCGTGCGCAGTATTGCGGGTGAATTCAATGGCGAACGCGTGGTGGGACAGACCTGGCCCGCTGCCAGCGGCCATCTGGTGTTCCTGGAACTGACTTACTAAAGGAATAGGCGCTGCACCGTGTCTTTGCACCGTGTAGCACGCCCCCAAGAGCGGTCAAGACGGCCCCGATGGCTAGGCGCTCCGTCGCAGACAGTACGAAGGACCTGTCAACCCTCTTTTCGGGGTCGCGAAGGCCCTTGCGGGCGTGCCAATCTAGGCGCGCGACGCAGCGTGCGCTCTTGCACACGTAAGGAGCGGAACGACGAGTGGCGCGCCCGCAGGGGCCTTCCCTTCGGGTTGCCCGGCCTGGGGGCCGTCTGCGGCGTTGCCCGCGCTTGCAAGGTGCCTACCTTGCTGCGCACAGGCGCCTTGCATCCCACCCCCAGGTCGGGCAACGCGATCCCCGAAAAGAGGGTTGGCAGGCCCTCACGGCAAGACGGAGCAACGACGCCAGTGGGGTCCTATTGGCCGCTCTACGCCAAAAGACGCGAGGACTTGGGGACGTGGGCCATCAGGAACTCCATCTGATCGGCCAGGATGCGCCGGTTACGCAGGATGAAGTCCTCCCACAGACTCGGCACATAGGGCGCATACAGCAGCGGCATGTGTGCCTGCTCTGGAGTGCGGGGGCCCTTGCGGTGGTTGCAGGGGCGGCACGCCGTGACCACGTTCATCCAGTGGTCCTGGCCGTTGCGCGCAAACGGCACGATGTGCTCGCGCGTCAGGTCTTCCTCATGAAAATGCCCGCCGCAGTAGGCGCACACATTGCGGTCGCGGGCAAAGAGCTTGCTGTTGGTCAGGCTGGGCTTGAGCTCGAACGGATTGATGCTGGGCACGCCCTTGGTGCCGATGATGCTGTTGATGGCGATCACCGATTGCTCACCCGAGATGGCGTTGTGCCCGCCCCGGAACCGGGCAATCTGTGCACCAGACTCCCAGCGCACTTCCCCGGCGGCGTAATGAATCACCGCCTGCTCCAGCGAAATCCACGATTGGGGCAGCCCTTGGGCTGACAGCTTCAAGACCTTCAAAACACGCCTCCTGGAACACAAAGTACACAAGGATCGGAACGCAGATGTCTCGCGGGCAGCCCTGCGCGGGGCCAGCCGTGGGTCACAATATACTCCGTTTTCATGACAAATTGGCGTCCTGCGCTTGATGGACTTGCGCATGCTGCTATCAAAAAGATAACAAACCGATGAAGATCTTTCGCGGATTCCACCACCCTGGCATTGCCAATGCCTGTGCGCTGACCATCGGCAATTTCGATGGTGTGCACCGGGGCCACCAGGCCATGCTGGCCTTGCTGAACAGCGAGGCTGCACACAGGGGCGTGGAAAGCTGCGTGCTGACGTTCGAGCCCCACCCCCGCGACTACTTCGCGGGCGCCCACCAAAAGCCCGAGCTGGCACCCGCACGCATCGGCACCCTGCGCGACAAGCTCACCGAACTGGCCCGCTGCGGTGTGCAGCAGACCGTGGTGCTGCCGTTTGACGCGCGGCTGGCCGCCCAGTCGCCCGACGCTTTCATCGACGAGGTGCTGGTGCGTGGCCTGGGGGCCCGGTATGTGCTGGTGGGCGACGATTTCCGCTTTGGCCGCCAGCGCGCCGGCGACTACGCGATGCTGGACGCCGCCGGGCAAGCCAAGGGTTTTGACGTGGCGCGCATGAACAGCTACGAGGTGCATGGGCTGCGCGTGTCCAGTTCCGCCGTGCGCCAGGCGCTGGCCGCAGGCGACATGGAAGCCGCGGCACGCCTGCTGGGACGGCCCTACACCATCAGCGGCCATGTGGTGCATGGCCGCAAGCTCGGGCGCGAACTGGGTGCTACCGCCGCCGGTGCAGGCGACGGCTTTCGCACCCTGAACCTGCGCTTTGCCCACTGGAAGCCTGCCGCCAGCGGCATCTTTGCCGTGCTGGTGCATGGCCTTGCCGCCGAGCCGTTGCCAGGGGTGGCCAACCTGGGCGTGCGCCCCTCGCTGGACCCGAACGACGTCAACGGCGGGCGCGTGCTGCTGGAAACCCATTGCCTGCATTGGCCCGCCGATCTGGGGCCCGAGGGGGCGTACGGTAAAATCGTGCGCGTGGAACTGCTACACAAACTGCACGACGAGCTGAAATACGACGGTCTGGATGCCTTGACGAAGGGCATCGCCAAAGACTGCGCCGACGCGCGTGCCTACTTTGCCTCGGCCCAGGCACCCAACCACACCGAAACCCGGCGCCAGACCACCCGCGACCGAATTTGAGGGAGCTGCTTCTCGCAGCGCCCGCCTGACGGGCCCGCCATCCTTCGCGCTCCAACCCCGTTCTTGCTCCGGGCCTTGCCCCGGAATGCCCCGTTTTTAAGGCTCCCTCATGTCCGACGACAACGCCAGCACTCCTTCCACGGATTACCGCAGCACCCTCAACCTGCCCGACACCTCCTTCCCCATGCGTGGCGACCTGCCCAAGCGCGAGCCGGGCTGGGTCAAGGACTGGGAAGACCAAGGCATCTACAAGCGCCTGCGGGATGCCCGTCGGGGTGCGCCCAAGTTCATCCTGCACGACGGCCCGCCCTACGCCAACGGCCAGATCCACATGGGCCACGCGGTCAACAAGATCCTGAAGGACATGATCACCAAAGCGCGCCAGCTCGAAGGCTTTGACGCGCTGTACGTGCCTGGCTGGGACTGCCACGGTCTGCCGATCGAGAACGCGATCGAGAAGAAACACGGCCGCAACCTGAGCCGCGATGACATGCAGGCCAAGAGCCGCGCGTTTGCCACCGAGCAGATCGCGCAGCAGATGGTGGACTTCAAGCGCCTGGGCGTGCTGGGCGAATGGGACAACCCCTATAAGACCATGAACCCCGCCAACGAGGCGGGCGAAATCCGCGCCTTCAAGCGCGTGATGGAGCGTGGCTTTGTGTACCGAGGCCTCAAGCCCGTGTACTGGTGTTTTGACTGCGGCTCGTCGCTGGCCGAGTTCGAGATCGAATACCAGGACAAGAAGAGCACCACGCTGGACGTGGCCTTCAAGTCGCACGACCCCGCCAAGCTGGCAGCCGCCTTTGGCCTGCCCGCATTGGCCAAGGATGCGTTTGTGGTCATCTGGACCACTACTGCCTGGACCATCCCTGCCAACCAGGCGCTGAACCTGAACCCCGAGATCAGCTACGCGCTGGTGGACACGGGCGAGCGCATCCTGCTCGTGGCAGAGCCGCTGGTGGCGTCGTGCCTGGAGCGCTACGGCCTCACCAGCAGCGTGCTGGCTACCACCCTGGGCAAGAACCTGGGCGGCCTGGAATTTGAACACCCGCTGTACGACGTGGCCAGCGAGGACGGCAGCTTTGGCTACCGCCGCCTGTCGCCCGTGTACCTGGCAGACTACGCCACGGCGGATGACGGTACGGGTATCGTGCACTCCTCGCCCGCCTACGGTCTGGAAGACTTCAACTCCTGCCGCGCGCATGGCATGGCGCTCGACGACATCCTGAACCCCGTGCAGGGCAACGGCACCTACGCGGCCGACTTCCCACTGTTCAGCGGCCAGCACATCTGGAAGGCCGTGCCTGTGATCATCGAAGCCTTGCGCAACGCAGGCCGCCTGATGACCACCAAGGACATCACACACAGCTACCCGCACTGCTGGCGCCACAAGACGCCGGTGATCTACCGCGCCGCCGCCCAGTGGTTCGTGCGCATGGACGAGGGCGAAGGCGTGTTCACCCAGCCCGGCATGAAGCCCGCCAAGACGCTGCGCCAGATCGCGCTCGACGCGATCGAACACACCAGCTTCTACCCCGAGAACGGCAAGGCCCGCCTGCACGACATGATCGCCGGGCGGCCCGACTGGTGCATCTCGCGCCAGCGCAGCTGGGGCGTGCCCATCCCGTTCTTCCTGCACAAGGATTCGGGCGAACTGCACCCGCGCACCATGGAAATCATGGACCAGGCCGCCGACATCGTGGAAAAGGGCGGTATCGAGGCCTGGAGCCGCGTGACGACCGAAGAAATCCTGGGTGTGGCTGACGCGCCCCACTACACCAAGAGCACCGACATCCTGGAGGTGTGGTTCGACTCCGGCTCCACCTTCAGCCATGTGCTGCGCGGCACGCACCCCGAGGTGCACCACGACACGGGCCCCGAGGCCGACCTGTACCTGGAAGGCCACGACCAGCACCGCGGCTGGTTCCACAGTTCGCTGCTGCTGGCATCGGCGCTGGAAGGCCGCGCGCCCTATCGCGGCCTGCTGACCCATGGCTTCACCGTGGACAGCCAGGGCCGCAAGATGAGCAAGTCGCTGGGCAACGGCATCGACCCGCAGGAAATCAACAAGAAGCTGGGTGCCGAAATCATCCGCCTGTGGGTGGCCGCCAGCGACTACTCCGGCGACATCGCGGGCGACGAGAAGATCCTGGCGCGTGTGGTGGACGCCTACCGCCGCATCCGCAACACACTGCGCTTCCTGCTGGCCAACGTGAGCGACTTCGACCCGGCCAAGGATGCCGTGCCGTTCGACCAGATGCTGGAGATCGACCGTTACGCCCTCACCCGCGCATCCGAGTTCCAGGCCGAGGTGCTGGCGCACTACAAGGTGTACGAGTTCCACCCCGTGGTCGCCAAGCTGCAGCTGTACTGCTCGGAAGACCTGGGCGGCTTCTACCTCGACGTGCTCAAGGACCGCCTGTACACCACGGCGCCCAAGAGCCTGGCCCGCCGCAGCGCGCAGACCGCGCTCTACAACATCACGCACGCCATGCTGCGCTGGATGGCGCCGTTTTTGTCGTTCACGGCCGAAGAGGCGTGGAAGGTGTTCGGCAGCTCCGACTCCATCTTCCTGGAGACCTACGGCAACGTGGCGGGCGCGGGTGCCGGTGCCGACGAAGGCCTGCTGGCCAAGTGGTCGCGCATCCGCGAGATCCGTGATGCGGTGAACAAGGAGATCGAAGCACTGCGCGCCGATGGCAAGGTGGGCTCGTCCCTGCAGGCCACCGTTACCCTCACGGCGGCGCCCGAAGACCATGCGCTGCTGGCCAGCCTGGGCGATGACCTCAAGTTCGTGTTCATCACATCCGCTATCGAATTGGTCGCTGGTAGCGCATTACAGATAAGCGTCAAGCCCAGTTCTTATGCCAAATGCGAGCGCTGCTGGCACTACCGCAGCGATGTAGGGCAGGACGCCGCCCACCCGACGATCTGCGGCCGCTGCACCAGCAACCTCTACGGCGACGGCGAGAGCCGGGAGCACGCCTGATGGACCGCACATTGCAGGCCGGGCGTTCCGGCGCGAGCATGTGGCCCTGGCTGGCCTGGGCTGTGGTGCTTGTGGTGGTCGACCAGATCACAAAGACCCTGATCCTCAACCACTACCAGTTGGGCGATTCCACGTTCATCACCAGCTTCTTCAACATCGTGCGGGCGCACAACACGGGTGCTGCATTTTCGTTCCTGTCGGACGCGGGGGGCTGGCAACGGTGGCTGTTCACCGGCATCGGCGTGGCAGCCACGATCTTCATCGTGTGGCAGCTGCGTGCCCACCCGGGGCAAAAGCTCTTCGGCTTTGCGCTGTCGAGCATTCTGGGCGGCGCGGTGGGCAATGTGGTGGACCGGCTGATGCACGGCTATGTCGTGGACTTTCTGGACTTCCATGTGAGCGGCTGGCACTTTCCGGCGTTCAACGTGGCGGACTCGGCCATCACGCTGGGGGCAGCGTGTCTCATTCTGGATGAGCTGCTTCGCGTGCGGCGCGAGCGCTGACGCCACCGGCATCCCCCTGCAAGCCTTGCAACAGCCCGCCTCGCGCGGGCTGTTTGCTTTGTAGCGCCAGTTGCTCTTGTCGCATGCCGTGTCATGCGCATGTCACGGTCAGCGGTTGCAATGTAAACGTTTACATCAAATGTATTGCACCAAACTGCCATGAGCATTCTGGAAGTCGCCCGCGAGGCCGGTGTGTCGGTTGCCACCGTGTCGCGTGTTTTCAACGTGCCTGACAAAGTGGCCCCGGCCACGCGCGAGCATGTGGAGCACATCGCCCGCACCCTGGGCTATCTGCCCAACGCCAGCGCGCGCACCTTGCGCACCCAGCGCAGCCGCGTGCTGGGCGTGGTGTTGCCCACGCTCACCAACCCCGTGTTTGCCGAATGCCTGGAAGGCATTGCCCAGGCCGCCGTAGCGGGTGGCTACGCCATCTCGCCGTTCACCACCGACTACCGCCTGGACCAGGAAGACCGCGCCGTGAACCTGCTGCTGGCGGGCAACGTGGACGGGATGATCCTGGTGGTTTCGAACCCCGCCACCTCCACCGCACTGCAGCGGCTGGCCGAGGTGGGTCTGCCCTATGTGCTGGCCTACAACCACCACCCCGATCACCCCTGCGTATCGGTGAACAGCGAGCTGGCTGTGGCCGACGTGGTGACCCATCTGGCCACGCTGGGGCACCGCCGCATCGCCATGGTCAGCGGGCTGCTCAGCGCCTCTGACCGCGCGCAACAACGCTGCCGGGGCTACGCGCGCGGCATGGAGCAGGCAGGCCTGCGGGCCCAGCCTGTGTTGCAGGTGCCCTTCGTGGCCGCTGCGCCAGAGGTGTTGGGCGAAGCCCTGAACAGCCAAGTCCGCCCCACGGCCCTGGTGTGTTCCAACGACCTGCTGGCCATCCGCAGCATCCGCGCCGCGCACCTGGCGGGCCTGGCGGTGCCGCGCGACCTGAGCGTGGTGGGCTTCGACGGCATTGCGCTGGGGCAAGACCTCACTCCGCAACTGAGCACCGTGGTGCAACCCAATGCCGACATCGGCCGCCACAGCGTGGAGCTGCTGGCCCAGGCCGTGGCCAGTGGCAACCCGCTGGGGCCCGACATGGGTCTGACGCTGGCGCACCAGTTCCGCGCTGGCGAGTCCTGCGCACCGCCCGCCTCTTCCCTTGTTCCTCCCCTCACCTGAACCCAAGGAGCTGATCCATGAAAACAACCCTCAAAAACTTCACCCGCGCCACGCTGCTGGCCTGGGGCCTGGCAGCCGGTGCCACGGCCATGGCGCAAAACGCCATCTGCTACAACTGCCCGCCCGAATGGGCCGACTGGGGCAGCCAGATCAAGGCCATCAAGGCCAAGACCGGCATCACCGTGCCACCAGACAACAAGAACTCCGGCCAATCGCTGGCCCAGCTGGTGGCAGAAAAAGCCAGCCCCGTTGCGGATGTGACCTACCTGGGCGTGACCTTCGCCATCCAGGCGCAAAAGGACGGCGTGGTGGCTGCCTACAAGCCCGCTGCATGGGCCGAGATTCCCGATGGCCTGAAGGACCCTGCAGGCCACTGGTTCACCATCCACTCGGGCACCCTGGGCTTCATGGTCAATGTGGATGCACTCAAGGGCAAGCCCGTGCCGCAGTCCTGGGCCGACCTGCTCAAGCCCGACTACAAGGGCCTCATCGGCTACCTGGACCCGGCATCGGCCTTCGTGGGCTATGTGGGCGCTGTGGCAGTGAACCAGGCGCGCGGCGGCACGCTGGACAACTTCGGCCCTGGCATCGACTACTTCAAGGCGCTGCAGAAGAACGAGCCCATCGTTCCCAAGCAAACGTCTTACGCCCGTGTACTGTCGGGCGAGATCGCGATCCTGCTGGACTACGACTTCAACGCCTACCGCGCCAAGTACAAGGACAAGGCCAATGTGCAGTTTGTGATCCCCACTGAAGGCACGGTGGTGGTGCCCTACGTGATGAGCCTGGTGGCCAACGCGCCGCACGCCGACAACGGCAAGAAGGTGCTGGACTTTGTGTTGTCGGACGAAGGCCAGGCGCTGTGGGCCAATGCCTACCTGCGCCCCGTGCGCGCCAGCGCCATGTCCAAGGAGGTGCAGGCCCGCTTCCTGCCTGCCAGCGAATACGCACGCGCCAAAACGGTGGACTACAGCAAGATGGCCGCAGTGCAAAAGGCCTTCTCGGACCGCTACCTGAAAGAAGCCCAGTAAGCCGGGGCGAGCTGGAGAGATGCACATGCGCCACAACAGCTTTGCTCCATCCCGCGCGCTGCTGCTGGCGTGTACCGCACCTGCCGTGGCGTTCTTTGCAGCGTTCTGGCTGCTGCCCATCGTGCAGCTGATTGCGCTGCCCGCCAGCAAGGGCTGGGAGACCTACTTGGTGGTGCTCACCCACCCGCGCTACCTGCAAAGCCTGCTGCAGACACTGGGGCTGTCCCTGGCGGTGACGCTGGCCACCCTGGTGCTGGGCGCGGCCGTGGGCATCACGCTGGCGCGGCACCGTTTTACAGGGCGGCAGCTGCTGCTGTCGCTGCTGACGTTGCCGCTGTCGTTTCCAGGCGTGATCATTGGTTTTTTCATGATCTTGCTCGGTGGCCGCCAAGGCGTGGTGGCGGACCTGACGGACGCGCTGGGCCTGGGTCGCATCACGTTTGCCTACGGCCTGGCCGGGCTGTTCCTGGCCTATCTGTACTTCTCGCTGCCACGGGCCGTTGCGACCTACACAGCGGCGGCCGGGGCCATGGATGCGGCACTGGAAGAAGCCGCCCGCTCGCTGGGCGCGCCGCGCTGGCGGGTGGTGCGCGACGTGTGGGTGCCCGAACTCGCGCCCACCACGCTGTCGTGCGGGGCCATTGTGTTCGCCACGGCCATGGGCGCGTTTGGCACCGCGTTCACGCTGTCCAGCAAGTTCGAGGTGCTGCCCATCACCATCTACAACGAGTTCACCAACTACGCCAACTTCGCACTGGCCGCCAGCCTGTCGATCACCCTGGGGCTCATCACCTGGGTGGTGCTGTGGCTGTCCCGCCGTGTTGCGGGCCCGGCACCGGCTGCCGGGGCGTAACCACCACCATGCGCACGACCCAACAAGCCTCCTTCCCCCTGCTGGCGCTCACGGCGCTGGTGGCGGCGTTCATGCTCGCCCCCATCGCGCTGTCGGTGATGGCGGGGCTCGTCAACAACTACAGCACTGGCGTTTCCAGCGGGCTCACCACACGATGGCTGCACGAGGTGTGGGACCTGTACGGTGGCACCGTGGGCTGGTCGCTGGGCCTTGCGCTGCTGTGTGTGCTGGGCAACCTGCTGCTGGGCGTTCCCTGCGCGTATGCGCTGGCACGCAGCCGCTCGCGCGCCGCACGCCTGTTTGAAGAACTGCTGACCTTGCCAGTGGCCGTGCCCGGCCTGGCCAGCGCGCTGGCCTTGATCCTGGCCTACGGCACGCTGCAAGGCTTTCGCACCAGCTTTGCGTTCATCCTGGTGGGGCACATGGTGTTCACCCTGCCGTTCATGGTGCGCACCGTGGGCGCTGCATTCCAGCGCAAGGAACTGCTCTCGCTTGAAGAAGCGGCACGCTCGCTGGGTGCCAGCTTCGGGCAGCGCTTTTTGGGTGTGCTGGTGCCCGCCGTGCTGCCCGCCATCGTGGCGGGCAGCCTGATGGTGTTCACGCTGTCGGTGGGGGAGTTCAACCTCACCTGGATGCTGCACACCCCGCTGACCCGCACCCTGCCCGTGGGCCTGGCCGACAGCTATGCCTCCATGCGCATCGAGATCGGCTCTGCCTACACGCTGATCTTTCTTATCGTCATCCTGCCCGTGCTGTGGGGCCTGCAGGCCGTCGGCACCCTGATCGAAAAACACCATGGAACTTGAACGCACGCGCGTGGAGATAACCCAATGCGCCAAAACCTACCCTGACGGCACGCGGGGCCTGCGGCCGACCGATCTCACTGTGGAGCCCGGCGAGGTCGTCGCCTTGCTGGGGCCCTCGGGCTGCGGCAAGACCACACTGCTGCGCCTGATTGCCGGGCTGGAGGCGCCGGATGAAGGCAGTCGCATTGCCTTTGGTGGCACCGATGTGACGCGCCTGCCCATCGAGCAGCGTGGCATCGGCATGGTGTTCCAGCACTACGCCTTGTTCCCGCAAATGACGGTGGCAGCCAACATCGGCTACGGCCTCAAGATCCGCAACGTGCCCGAGGCCGAGCGCCGCCGCACCGTGGGCGAGCTGGTGGACCTGGTGCGCCTGCAAGGGTTGGAGCACAAGCGCCCCGCCGAGCTCTCCGGCGGCCAGCGCCAGCGTGTGGCCCTGGCCCGCGCCGTGGCGGTGCGCCCCCGCGTGCTGCTGCTGGACGAGCCCTTGACCGCGCTGGATGCCAAACTGAAGGAGTCCCTGCGCGACGAGCTGGCCGACCTGCTGCGGCGCCTGCACATCACAGCCATCCACGTCACGCACGACCAGCAGGAAGCCCTGGCCATTGCCGACCGCCTGGCGGTGATGCACGCGGGCCAGATCGTGCAGGTGGGCGATGGCGAGACGCTGTACCGCGCGCCCACCCACCCCTTTGTGGCGCAGTTTCTGGGCCGCGTGAACCGGCTCCAGCGGGACGCCGCCGCAAGCGCCCAGGCCGTGTTGATGCTGGGTGGGCTGCCTCTGCCCTGCCCTGCCGCCGTGCAGGCCCACACGGCCTTGCTCGTGCGGCCTGAAGACATCGAGGTGTCGGCCCTTCAAACTGGCTGGGGTCAGGCCGAAGTCACGCGCCGCAGCTTTCTGGGCGACCGCGTGCAACTGGTTCTGGCCCTGGCCGACCAGCCCCCGCTGATGGCCGATGTGCCGCGCGACCACCCCGCCCGCACGGGCGACACCGTGGGCGTGCGCATCGCCCCCGAGCGCCTCATGCCCTGCCACGAAACCAGCGACTGACCCAGCCAGCCCTACCCCGCCTGCACGCCTTTTAGCCATGACCACCACACTGCTGCTCCAACTGTCTGACCCCCACATCCGCGAGCCCGGCCGCCTGGCCTATGGCCGCATCAATACCGCGCCCTATCTGGCCGAGGCCGTGGCCAGCGTGAACCGGCTGCCGCAGGCGCCCCATGCCGCCGTCATCACTGGCGACCTGACAGACTTTGGCCGCGCCGCCGAATACGAGCACCTGCGCGCCCTGCTCACGCCGCTGAACATGCCGGTGTACCTGCTGCCCGGCAACCACGACAGCCGCGAGCAGATGCGCGCGAGCTTTCCGCAGCACCACTACCTGGGGTCCGAGGGCTTCATCCAGTACAGCGTGCCGGTGGGCGGCATGCAGCTCATCGCGCTCGATACCGTGGTGCCCGGCGCCAGCGAGGGCAGCCTGTGCACAGAGCGCCTGCAATGGCTGGAGGAAGAGCTGGCACGCCACACCAGCCGCCCGGTGGTGATCGCCATGCACCACCCACCGTTTCGCACGCTGATTGGCCACATGGACGACATCGGCCTGCGCGAAGGCGCCGATGCGCTCGAAGCCATCGTGGCCCGCCACCCGCAGGTGGAGCGTGTGATCTGCGGGCACCTGCACCGGGCCATCCAGGTGCGGTTTGGCGGCACCATCGCGGCCACCGTGCCATCGCCCGCGCACCAGGTGCGGCTGGACCTGGCGCCCAACGCCGCGTCGGCCTGGATGCTGGAGCCGCCCGGCTTTGCGCTGCACGCCCTGCCTGCGGGGGGGCGGCTGGTCAGCCACACCGTGGCCAGCGGCCAATACGCGGGGCCCTACCCGTTTCATGACGGCGGGCAGCTGATCGACTGAAAAAACGGGCCCTGGCGACAAGACCTCCACCGCCGAGCACCCAGCCGCGACAGGGTCATCGCTGCACAACTCCTCAATCAGGAGTATGCTTATATGTCAGTTTTGTGACAAATGGTCCGGGTGCCGCAGTATTTTCTGCGCGCTCTTCATCCCGGAAGCCGAGCAGCCAGGCTCATGCCTCCCCGCCTGCCGCCGCCTACGGGCACAGAAATGAATGAAACCGCTTCCCTGCACGGGCGCCAGCTTTAACGCTTGCGTCGGCGCAGTGCATGGCGCATGCTCGTTTGGGTGGACACAAGAAGAAGAAACAACGGTTTTTCATGAAGCATCTCTTGAATCTGTTGGCAGCGGTGTCGCTGCTGATCTGGGGCACCCACTTGGTGCGCACCGGCATCCTGCGTGTCTTTGGCGCCAATTTGCGCCAGTTGATCGCGCACAGCGTCAGCAACCGGTTCACGGCCGTGCTGTCGGGCATCGGGGTGACCGCCGTGGTGCAGTCGAGCACGGCCACGGCGCTCATCGTGTCCTCCTTCGTGGGCCAGGGCCTGGTGGGCCTGCCCGCCGCGCTGGCTGTGATGCTGGGCGCCGACGTGGGCACCAGCGTGATGGCGGTGGTGTTCTCGATGGATTTGTCCTGGCTGTCGCCCCTGTTCATCTTCGCAGGTGTGGTGCTGTTCATCTCGCGCAAGGACACGGCCGTGGGCCGTGTGGGCAGGGTGCTGATCGGCCTGGGGCTGATGCTGCTGGCGCTGCGCCTCATCACCGAATCGACCACGGTGCTCACCCAGTCACCCACGGTGCGTACGCTGCTCGGGGCGCTGACCAGCGACCTGCTGCTGGAGATCTTCACCGGCGCCATCCTGGCCATCGTGGCGTATTCGAGCCTCGCCACCGTGCTGCTCACCGCCGCGCTGGCAGGCTCCGGCGGCATCCCGCCCGACGTGGCGCTGGGCCTGGTGCTGGGTGCCAACCTCGGCAGCGGCGTACTGGCGGTGCTGACCACGATGAAGGCCAACGTGCAAACACGCCAGGTGCCACTGGGCAACCTGTTCTTCAAGATCATTGGCGTCATCATCATGACCCCGCTCACCGGGCTGTGGCTGCAGCATGTGCGCCCCTACGTGCCCGAAATCGCAGCACTGGTGGTGCTGTTCCACCTGGCATTCAACGTGGTGGTGGGCATCATCTGCATCGGCCTGACGGGCACAGTGGCGCGCGTGGTGCAACGCCTGCTGCCGAAGGAAAAGGCGCAGGCTGCGGGCACCCGACCCCAGCATCTGGACCCCTCCGCCCTGGCCACGCCCTCGCTAGCCATCTCGTGTGCCGCGCGCGAGGCCCTGCACCAGGCCGACGTGGTCGAATCCATGCTGCTGGGCCTGCACAAGGTGATCCGCACCGACGACCTGCAGCTGGCGCAGGACCTGCGCAAACTGGACGACGAGGTGGACGGCCTGTACTCGGCCATCAAGTACTACATGACCAAGATCTCGCGCGAGGCCCTGGATGAACGCGAGGGCCGCCGCTGGGCCGACATCATCAGCTTCACGATCAACATGGAGCAGATCGGCGACATCATCGAGCGCGTGCTGATCGACATCGAGGACAAGAAGATCAAGAAGGGTCGCCAGTTCTCCGAGGCCGGCATGGAAGAAATCAACGAACTGCACGCCCGCCTGATCGACAACCTGCGCCTGGCGATGAGCGTGTTCCTCAACGGCAGCGTGCGCGATGCGCAAAAGCTGCTCGAAGAAAAAGCCCGCTTTCGCGACCTGGAACACGCGTATTCCGCCACCCACCTGGCGCGCCTGTCGGACAACACGGTGCAAAGCATCGAGACCAGTTCGCTGCACATCGACCTGATCAGCGAACTCAAGCGCATCAACTCGCTGCTGTGCTCGGTGGCCTACCCGATTCTGGAATCGGCCGGAGCACTGGCCCCCAGCCGGCTGCGGGCAATGGCGGACCAGGCTTGAGCAGCGCCTTCAGCAGAAATTCAAGCCTTTTCTGGTCTCTAGCGCTTTATCTATAAGCGCTAAAAGCTATTATTTTTATAGCAACACCTCACCACCGCCGCTGTGCGGCGTTGTCTCGCCGTCACTCCACGTCCGCCACGTAGCGCTGCAGCCCCGTCCACAACGCATCCAGCGTGACCTTGCAGCGCGGGCTGGCGCGCAGGTCCTCGTGCATCACCACCCAGGTTTCCAGCCCGTACACAAACTGCTGTGGCAACACATGCACCAGCGCCGGGGTGCTACGGCGCGCCAGTGCCACCTGGCAAACGCCAATGCCGCCCCCGGCGCGCATGAAAGCCAGTTGCGCCACATCGCTGTCGCTGCGCACTGCAAACTGGTCGCGCCGCCACGCGGGCACCGCCTTTTGTGCGGCGCGCAAAAAGGGCGTTTCTGCATCAAAACCAATCAGGCGGTGGTGGGGGAGGTCGGCCAGCGTCTCGGGCACGCCGTGCGCCTGCAAGTAGCTGGGGTGGGCGTGCAGTCCCAAGGGAATGCTGCCGACGCGGCGGGCGATCAACGCGTCCTGGCGGGGCTCGGTCATGCGGATGGCGATGTCGGCCTCGTGCTGCAGCAGATCCTGCACGCGGTTGCTGAGCACCAGTTCCACCGTCAGCGCCGGGTGCTCGGCCTGCAGTTGCGCCAGGATGGGCGGCAGCACCTCCACGCCGATCACCTCGCTGGCCGTCACCCGCACCGTGCCCCGCACGCCGCCGCCATGGCTGTCGGCTGCGCGCACCAGGGCAGCGGCGGTGTGGCCCATGGCTTGCGCGTAGGGGCGCAGCGCCAGCGCCGCCTCGGTCGGCAGCAGGCCCTGCTGCGAGCGGGTGAACAGCACCAGTCCCAGCGCCTGCTCCAGCGCCGCAATGTGGCGCCCCACCGTGGGTTGTGTCACCCCCAGCGCGCGGGCTGCGCCCGAGAGCGATCCCTCTTGCACCACGCCCAGGTACGAGCGGTACAGCTCCCAGCCAATGTCTTTGTGTGCAGGTTGTGCCATACATAAATGTATAGCCATGCGCTGATTTTCGGTAATTCCATTTCACAACACCCACGACCACACTGCATCCATCACCACTTTTTTTGGAGCAAAACATGGCAAACACAGGCAATACGGTTCTGGTTCTCGGTGCGACCGGGGGCATCGGTGGCGAAGTGGCGCGGCAGCTGCGCGACCGGGGATGGCAGGTGCGCGCACTGCACCGGGGCGTGGCGCAGGCCGGGGAGCAACGCGACGGCATGGCCTGGATTCGCGGCGACGCGATGCGGCGCGAGGACGTGGTAGCCGCTGCCGCAGGCTGCGACGTGATCGTGCACGCGGTCAACCCGCCCGGCTACCGGCGCTGGAGCGAGCTGGTGCTGCCGATGATCGACAACACCATTGCGGCGGCCACCGCAGTGGGTGCCACCGTGGTGCTGCCCGGCACGATCTACAACTACGGGCCCGACGCGTTTCCGGTGCTGCGCGAGGACTCACCGCAGCGCCCCCACACCCGCAAGGGCACTGTGCGCGTGGAGCTGGAGCGGCGCCTGCAACAGGCGACCCAACCCCACCCGCTGAGTGCGGGCACCTGCCGCGTGCTCATCGTGCGGGCGGGGGACTACTTTGGCCCCCAGGTGGGCAACAGCTGGTTCTCGCAAGGCCTCGTCAAGCCCGGCCAACCCGTGAAGGCGGTGAACCTGCCCGGCGCACCCGGCGTGGGCCACCAATGGTCATACCTGCCCGACGTGGCGCGCACCATGGTGCAGTTGCTGGAGCGCCGCGCCACACTGCCCGCGTTTGCACGCTTTCACATGGCCGGGCACTGGGACGCCGACGGCACGCAGATGGCCGCCGCGATTGGCCGCACCGTGGTGGCACATGGTGGTGCGGCCCCGCACGTGCGGGCCTTTCCGTGGTGGCTGGTCACACTCGCCTCGCCGTTTGTGGCCACGCTGCGCGAACTGCGGGAGATGCGCTACCTGTGGAGGCAACCGGTGCGCATGGCCAACGACCCGCTGCGCGCCGTGCTGGGCGAAGAGCCCCACACGCCGCTGGACGCGGCGGTGCAGGCCACGCTGTTGGGTTTAGGCTGCCTGTCAGGGGCCAAAGCGCCGCTCACAGCCCCAGGAAACCCGCAATCACCAGCCCGGCTTCCAGCGTGAACCGGCCCTGGGCAACCTGCGCGCGCACCTCTTCCAAGGGCAGCAGTGCAAACTCGTCCACCTCGCCGTCCTGGTTGTCGGGCGCCATGCCCTCTGGCACCACGGCGCGGAACCAGTCGATGCGCTCGACCATGTACCCCGCGCCGCCCCCCTCGCTGCTGGGGCGGCTGAACAGCACATGGCCACCGTGCGCCACGCCGGCAAGGGTGTGCACATGCAGCCCGGCTTCTTCCCAGGTCTCGCGCACCAGAGCTTGGGGCAACGAGTCGGCGGCCGAGATCATGCCGCCCATCAACGTGTCCCACAGGCCTGGGTCGTTGGGTTTGTTCAGCGAACGCTTTTGCACCCACATGCGCCCATCGGGCGCCAGGCCCACCAGGTGCACGGCGCAGGTGGTGATGCCCAGCACACGCACGGCACCCCGCTCCACGGTGCCCACGACTTCGCCGCTGGGGTTGGTCACCGCCAGTTGCTCGTTGCGCCACGGGCCACACAGGTTGGCGTCGCGCAGCGCTTCGGCCAGGGTGTTCAGGGCGTCGGTGGTGGCGTTGACGTTGGCACCAGAGGCCGCTTGGGGCGGCAGGTGCAGACTCCATGCAGGGGCGCCGCCATGCTCACCCATTGATAGCTGGTAACGCTTATCCAATAAGCGCTGGAGGCTTATTTTGCTTAGAAATCCTTCCGCCACCGACCCTACCACCTGCCCCGCCACCCGCAAGGGTTGGCGTGGCTGGCGGGCGGGCTGGTGCGCCAGTTGCCGCGCGCCCACCAGCCACTGGTCGAACGATGCGCCGGGGGAGGAGGCTGTCACAGCGTGAGGATGGTGCAGCCCGTGGTCTTGCGTGCTTCCAGGTCGCGGTGCGCCTGCTGCACGTCGGCCAGCGGGTAGCGCTGGTCGATATGGATTTTCACCTGCCTACTGGCCACCACGGCAAACAGGTCGTCGGCCATGGCCTGCGTGCTTTCGCGCGTGGCGATGTGGGTGAACAGCGTCTGGCGCGTGACGTAGAGCGAGCCCTTGGCGCCCAGCGAACCCGGTGCAAACGGTGCCACGGGGCCCGAGGCGTTGCCGAAGCTGGCCATCAGGCCAAAGGGACGCAGGCAGTCGAGTGACTTGTCCCAGGTGTCCTTGCCCACCGAGTCGTACACCACCTTCACGCCCTTGCCGCCGGTGATCTCTTTGACCCGGGCTGCGAAATCTTCTTTTTGATAGTTGATGGCGTGCGCCGCGCCGTTGGCCAGGGCCAGCTGGCACTTGGCATCGGTGCCTGCCGTGCCGATGAGCTGCAGGCCCAGCGCCTTGGCCCACTGGCTGGCGATCAGGCCTACCCCACCCGCAGCGGCGTGGAACAGCACATGGTCGCCGGGCTGCAGGCCTTCCACGGGCAGCGTCTTCTTGAGCAGGTACTGCGCCGTCAGGCCCTTGAGCATCATGGCCGCGCCCGTCTCAAAGCTGATGGCATCGGGCAGCTTGCACACACACTTGGCGGGCATCACCCGCACTTCGCAATAAGCGCCGGGGGGCTGGCTGGCGTAGGCAGCGCGGTCGCCCACCTTCAGGTGCGCAACGCCCTCGCCCACGGCTTCGACCACGCCCGCGCCTTCCATGCCGATAGTGGCGGGCATGTTCAGGGGGTACAACCCCGTGCGGTGGTACACATCGATGAAGTTCAGGCCGATGGCGTGGTGGCGGATGCGGATCTCGCCGGGGCCGGGCTCGCCCACGGTGACGTCAACGATGTGAAGTTCTTCGGGACCACCGTGCTGGCGGATCTGGACGGCAAGGCTCATGGCAAAACGCTCCTGGATAACGGGTGTTGAACGGGTCCCCAACGGGCATGGATAGGGCCTGTAACGGGCGAGACAAACGGCGGCCATCCTGCCATGAATCTGAAAGCCTTGTCCTGCCCTGCACCGCTACAGTGCAGCCCATGACTCAAAGACTCACGCCCGGTACGGCGGCGCTGCTGGTGATACCGCCGCTGCTGTGGGCTGGCAACGCCGTCACAGGCCGGCTGGTGCACGACCTGATCCCGCCCATCACGCTCAATTTCATCCGCTGGGTGCTGGCTTTCCTCATCCTGCTGCCGCTCGCGTACAACGTGCTGCGCAAGGACAGCCCGCTGTGGCCCCACTGGCGCCGCTATGCACTGCTGGGGCTGCTCGGCATTGGCCTGTACAACGCGCTGCAGTACATGGCGCTGCAGACTTCCACGCCCATCAACGTGACGCTGGTGGGCTCCAGCATGCCGGTGTGGATGCTGGCCGTGGGGGCGCTGTTCTTTGGCGCGACGGTCACGCGGCGGCAACTGCTGGGCGCGCTGCTGTCGATGTGTGGCGTGCTGCTGGTGCTCAGCCGGGGCGAGTGGTCGCAGCTGCTGGCTTTTCGCCTCGTGCCAGGCGATGTGTTCATGCTGCTGGCCACCATCTCGTGGGCGTTCTACAGCTGGCTGCTGTCGCGCACCAGCGAGCCCGCCCGCATCCGGGGCGACTGGGCCGCTTTTTTGATGGCGCAGATGGTGTTTGGCCTGGCATGGTCGGGCAGCTTCGCGGGCGTGGAATGGGCGATGGGCCACACCCACATCGCATGGGGCTGGCCGCTGATCGCAGCGCTGGCTTTCATCGCCGTGGGCCCCGCCGTGCTGGCCTATCGCTGCTGGGGCGTGGGGGTGGAGCGCGCCGGGCCTGCGGTGGCGGGCTTCTTCGTGAACCTCACCCCGCTGTTTGCGGGCATCCTGTCGGCCGCCTTTTTGGGGGAAACGCCACAGCTTTTCCACGGTGTGGCATTCGCACTGATCGTGGGCGGGATCGTGGTGTCGTCGCGGCGATAGCGGCAGGCGGGGTCAGCCTGCTGCGCCTTCGGCCGAGGCTTGTGTTGCGGCTTTCTGCAACAAGACTTCGAGCTCCGATACCGGCCCGGGCATGCCCAGCAAATAGCCCTGAAAGAGCTGGCAGCCATAGTCTGCCAGCAGGGCTTTCTGCTGTGCGGTTTCCACACCTTCGGCAATCACATCCAGCTCCAGGTTGCGCGCCATGCCGATGATGGTCTGCACGATCACGTCGTCGGTGTGCCGCACACCCAGGTTGCGCACAAACGACTGGTCGATCTTGAGCTGGTCCAGCGGCAGCCGCGTGAGGTAGGCCAGCGACGAGTAGCCCGTGCCGAAGTCGTCCACCGAAAAGCGCACACCCTTGGTCTTGAGCAGGCCCATCTTGGCAATGGTGTCGTCCACGTTGTCCAGCACCAGCGACTCGGTCAGCTCCAGCTTGAGCAGGTGGGGCCGCGCGCCGGTCTCGCGCAGCACCTCGACCACGCGGGCCACGAAGTCGCGCTGGCGGAACTGCCGGGCGCTCACGTTGACCGACAGCGGTACGTGCCGGTAGCGGGCATCGTTCTCCCACGCCGCCAGCTGCTCGCACGCGGTGCGCAGCACCCAGTGGCCCATGGGCACGATGAGTTCGCTTTCTTCTGCCACGCCAATGAAGGCGCTCGGCGCAATCAGGCCGCGCTCGGGATGGATCCAGCGGATCAGCGCCTCGGCGCCCACGATGCGCCCGTCCAGATGGAACTGGGGCTGGTAGTGCAGCGCGAACTGCCGCGCGGCCAGCGCGGCCTGCAGATCCCCCTCCAGCTGCGCGCGCACGCTGATGGCAATCTGCATCTGCGGGTCGAAAAAACACAGCGCATTGCGGCCCTGCGACTTGACCTGGTACATGGCGATGTCGGCCTGTTTGAGCAGATCGACCGAGGGCTGCAGCGCCCCGCCCATGAGCGTGGCCCCGATGCTGGGCGTGCTGTGGTGGCTGAGCCCGGCCAGCGAGTACGGCATGTTGAGCGTGCGCAGGATCTTTTCGCCCACGCGGCGCGCATAGGCAGCCGCCTCTTCGCTGTGCAGCGACAGCTCGTGCAGCATGACCACGAACTCGTCTCCCCCCAGGCGCGCCACAGTGTCCTCGCGGCGCACGCAGGTCTTCAGGCGCTCTGCCACCTGGCGCAGCAGCATGTCGCCCACTTCATGGCCCATGGTGTCGTTCAGCGTCTTGAAGTGGTCCAGATCCAGGAACAGCAAGGCCCCGTACTGCCCGCTGCGCACACTGGCCGCGATCACCTGCTGCATGCGGTCCATCAGCAGCCGGCGGTTGGGCAGATTGGTCAGAGGGTCGTAGAAGGCCAGGCTCTCAATCTCGGCGCTGGCGCGGCGCAGGGCCGTCACGTCGTGGTAGGTGATGACCAGACCGCCCTCGGGCGTAGGCCGTTCGGTGATCTGGATCGTGCGGCCATTGGGCAGCACCTGCTCATGGGGCTCATGGTGCTGGTTCTGCTTGAGCAGCCGCAGCTCCACCCAGCGCATGCGTTCTTCCTCGCTGGCGCGCGGCAGATGGTGCCGGGCGGTCTCTTCCATCACGCGCCGAAACGGCACCATGGGCGCCATCACGGCGCGCAGCCAGGGGAAAATTTCCTCAAACCGGCTGTTCCATTGCACCACGCGCTGCTCGCCGTCGAGCAGAACAAAACCACTCACCATCGACTCCAGTGCCTGGTCCAGTGTGGCCTTGGACTGCGCAATGGCAAGCCGCGCCTGGGACATGCGGTCCAGGTAGCGCAGCGCCAGGTTGCCCGCTGCAACGATCATGGCCACAAACAACAGCCCCGTCAGTGCAATGGCGTTGCGCTGGTCGCGCCAGCCTGCCAGCGCATCGCGCAGCGGAATGCTCGCTGAGATGCGCAGGTCCTGGTACAGGATGGGCCGGTAGACCACCAGCGCCGGCTCGCCACTCAAGCGGGCGGGGGCCTTCCACGCCTGCCCCAGGGCGGCCACCTCCTGCAGTGGCGGGGACAGCACGGGCGTGATCGCCTCTTCGCGGTTGGGCGCACTCAGCAGCAGCAGCCCTCCGGCACGCTCCAGCGTCACTTGCAGGCCTGTGATGTCCACACCCTGGACCAGCACCGAGCTGAGCGCCCCCACCGGCAATTCGGCAATGGCCACCACAAGGGAGCTGTCGGCCATGCGCAGGTGGCGCGCAAAGTACAGCACGCGCTCGGCAGTGGCAAAGCTCACCACTGGCGGGCTGATCATCAGGGTGGAAACGGGCTGTTCCAGCACAGACGCCAGAAAACCAGGAGGCAGCTGCAGCGGCAGCGCACTGCCAGCCGCATCGGAAGAGGCGATGGTCTTGCCGTTCGCGTCCAGCAGCGCCACATAGCGCACCATCAGGTTCTGCCGAGCGGAGCTGCGCAGGCGCTGGCTTGCAAGATCAGGGTCCACCCATTCGCTCATCGAACCCGACAGGCCCAGCAGTTCGTCCATGCTGGCCAGCAGCACGTCCACCGCCAGCAGGGAACGATTGAGCGCCGCTTCGGCACCCGCCACAAAACGGGTGGCCTGGGCTTCGTAATCGTCCAGCGCCACCTTGCGAGCGTTCCATACCAGTGCGGCAGACACCATCACCACCGCCGCAATGAACACCGCCGCCCCGGCCCATACAAAGGCCCTGATGCGCAGTGGGGTCGTGGTATCCCTCATTTCGCCGGGGCCGCAGCCAGGCCACGGACGGGACCGATCGTCTGGTTCCACACCTGGGCGCAACGCGGCCCGCAGCGCTGCACCCAGCGCGGCAGCACGGTGGAGGCAAGGATCTCCTGGCGGCTGCGTTCATCCTGCGCAGACACCGGCACCACCACCATGCTGCCCTTGCGTCCCCCCACACAGGCGGGGATGCCACGGTTGCAGGCCATGCCATCGGAGGTTTCGCGCTCGGACTCCTCCCAGATGGCGGCCTCCAGCCGGGGCAGCTCGCGCCGGAGCAGGGCACGCAGATCGGGCGGCAGCGCCTCCCAGGCGGCCTTGTTGGCGCTGAACACAGCCAGCCCCCAAGTCACGGGCAGCGCATGCACATGGGAGGTCATGGTATGCAGCCCCAGCGTGTTGCCCGACATGGTGCCGGTGATGGCGCACTCGGTATTGCCCGCCGTGAGGCTGGGCACGATCTGCGCGAAGCCAGTCAGCACGGGGATGCCGCCGAGCGCCCCGACAAAATCCGCCTGGGTGGATGACGACACGCGCGTGCGGCGCCCGGCCAGATCGGCCAGCCCGCGCAGGGGCTTCTTGCAAAACACCACCTGGGCCGGATACACATACATCGCCAGCGCCTCCACGCCGTGCTGGTCACGCAGACTCTTCTCCAGGTAAGGGCGAAACGCCGCCAGCGTGGTCTTGAGCGTGGCAATGTCGGGGTTCAGCCCCGCCAGATCGGGTGCGGTGTACTCGGGGTACTGGGCCGTGAACGAGCTCATGAGCGTGGTGCCAAAAGGCACCACACCCAGCTGCAGCAGGCGCAGCATTTCGGCGCCAGGCACGCCCGCTCGGTCAAAGGGCACGATTTCAGCGTCAAACCGGCCACCGCTCAAGCGGAGCAGTTCCTTGCTCCAGAAGGGCTCTTCCTGCCGGGTGTACTGGTTGATACCTGCCAGCCCCCCCACGATGCGCAGCTTGTAGGGCGCAGTGGCCGCTGCCGGGGTGGCCGCAGGCTGGCCCACAGCCTGTGGCGAACAACCCAGCGCGGCCCATGCCACGCACAGTGCAGCGATGCGGTGCAGAAGGCGGGAAGTCACAGCGGGTTTGGGCTGCATGGCAACTTCTGGCTCGTCAACCGGGGGGCAGTGGACGGCCACCGCCGCGCACCCTTCATGCCCAGGGCCATGCCAGCGCTCCAGCGGCATCCATGGATCGCATAGAGGTCTGGAGGGCCACCCTGGGGAGGGATGCGCGGTGTCATGTTCCGGTACTTTCGGGTTGGAATGCTGGGGCACCATTCTTCACCAAGTTTTCCCCCTCGGCGGGCAAAGCTGTCTGCAAAACGCCACGCCCTGCCGCCAGGGAATCTCCTTCGCCCGCCAATGACCACAGACGACAGGGTGACCTTCCGTCTCAGCCCGGGTCAGAAGGTCCCAGGATAAGCGCCGCCGTCCGCCAGCACGTTCTGCCCGGTCATATAACCCGCCTGCTGGCTGCACAGGAAGGCGCAGATGGCACCGAACTCCTGCGCCGTGCCATACCGCCCTGCCGGAATCTGGGCCTGTTGTTGGGCGCGAACATCGTCCACGCTCTTGCCTGCCTTACCGGCAGCAGCGGTCACGGTGGCGGCCAGTCGGTCGGTGTCGAACTTGCCGGGCAAGAGGTTGTTGATGGTGACGCCCCGTGCAGCGATCTTGCTGCGCGAGACCCCCGCTACAAAGCCCGTGAGCCCGCTGCGCGCGCCGTTGGACAGACCCAGGATGTCGATGGGCGCCTTCACCGCGCTGGAGGTGATGTTGACGATGCGGCCAAAGCCTCGCGCAGCCATGCCGTCCACTGTGGCCTTGATCAGTTCGATGGGGGTGAGCATGTTGGCGTCCACGGCCTTGATCCATGCATCGCGGTCCCAGTCGCGGAAGTCGCCCGTTGGCGGGCCGCCGGCATTTGTCACCACGATGTCAAAGTCACGGCCCGGGCCACCTGTCACGGAGAACACGGCAGCACGGCCCTCGGCGGTGGTGATGTCAGCAGCTACCGCCAGCACCGTCGGTTTGGAGCTTTTTTGGCCGCCAGCGCTTCCCTGCATTGCACCTTCAGCTACCAATTGCGTAGCAGCCTGCTCCAGCGCCTGGGCATTGCGGGCGTTGATGACCACATTGACGCCCTCGCGCACCAGGGCCAGCGCACAGCCATAGCCCAAACCCTTGCTCGCGCCACACACCAGCGCCCATTTGCCTGCGATACCCAAATCCATAACAATCTCCGGTTCTGCTGCAAGCCGCAGCATTCACAGATCATCATAAGTGGAGAGCTGCAACATGAATTGGCTGCACCGCGGAGCCCTGGCCACCTGGCTGGCATGGGCCGCATTGGCACCCCTGGCAGGTAGCGCGCATGCGCAGGAGGCGGCCGTGGTCAAGCGTGCCACCCAGTTGCGCGACACCCCCGCCGACAGCGGTGCGAGCGTGGCCCCGCTGGAGGCCAACACCGTGGTCACGCGCAGCAACGAGCGCAAGGGCCCCTGGACCAAGGTGAGCACACAGCAAGGCGCCACCGGCTGGGTGCACATGTTCGACCTGGGACCGCAGTCGGGGTCGGCCACGCCCACCAACAACGCCGCCACCAGCGGCCTGCGAGGCCTGGGCGGGCTGTTTGGCGGCAACAGCGGCTCCACCACCACGGCCACGTCCACTGTGGGCATTCGTGGCCTGGATGCTGAAGACATCGCCAATGCGCAGCCCAATCCTGCTGCTGTCGGCCGGGCAGAAAGCCTGCGGGTGAATGCCGACCAGGCGCGCCAGTTCGCCAGCTCGGCGTCCCTGCAATCCCGGGATGTGCCCGCCCTGGCGCAGCCCGCACTGCCCACATCTAGTCGGGGCTCCGGCAGCGGGTCCAGCAACCCCTCCGACCCCAACTACAGCCCTAACTGAGGAAATGGCCATGAACCGGAATTCCACCTGGAAACGCCGCGCGCAGACGGCAGCCTTGTGCGCGCTGCTCGCCGCAGCGCCCCTGGCCGCCCACAGCCAGAACGTGATGAACATCCTCAACTCCCTGGGGGGCGGGCTGGGCTCGGCCATCACGGGGGGCAAAGCCGCTCCGGCGGCGCAGGGTGACGATCTGATCAGCCTGCTCACGCAGTCGATGGAGAACATCGACGAGGCCAAGGAAATCGAGATCGGCCGCCAGCTGGCCGCCCTGCTGCTGGGCGCCAAGCCCGCCCACCCGGACATGGCACTGCAGCGCTATGTGAACCGCCTGGGCCGGTGGGTGAGCCTGCAGTCGTCGCGCCCTGGCCTGCCGTGGACCTTTGTGGTGCTGGACGACGCAGGCTACAACGCCTTTGCCGCGCCGGGCGGCTATGTGTTCGTGACCAAGGGGCTCATTGACCGCTGCGCCGACGAGTCCGAGCTGGCGGGCATCCTGGCGCACGAGATCACGCACGTGACCTCCAAACACCACCTCCAGGCCATCCGGCAAAGCGCCATGGCGGGGGTCGGCACGCAACTGCTGGCTTCGCAGATCCGCACCAGCAACATCGCCGGGCAGCTCGCCAAGGACCAGCTGCTGTCGCTGTTCCGCACCGTCTACACCAAGGGGCTGAGCCAGTCCGACGAATTCGAGGCGGACCGCACCGGGGTGTCGCTGGCGGCCAAAGCGGGTTTTGACCCCTACGGTCTGGTCTCGGTGCTGCAGCAGCTGCGCACCGTCACGCCGGACAACCCCATGTTCACGCTGACGATGTCCACCCATCCCGCCGCACAGGCCCGTCTGGATTACCTGGAGCAATCCATGGGCCGCCAGCTCGATGGGCTGGGCGGGTCGCGCGCGTCGATTGCACAGCGCCTGGGCGGCAGTGCGCCTGCCAGTGCTCCGGCACCCTCTGCCCGGCCTGCAGCGGCAAAGAAGGCGGGATAAGTCACCCCCAAGGAGAGCGCGCACCCGCTCTCCGCTGCCAGTTCAGGGCGCTTGGCGGCGCGCCAATTGGGTGAACACAAAAATACCCGTGATCACCAGTGCCGTGCCCGCAGCCACCCACACCGTGAACGGCTCACCCAGAATCCAGACCCCCATGAGGATGGTGGACAGCGGCCCCACCATGCCGGTCTGCGCGGTCATTCCAGCGCCCACGCGCTCAATGGCCATCATCACCATGAGCACGGGCGCAGCCGTGCAGAGCGTGGCGTTGAGCACGGACAGCCAGATCACCTCGGGTGCCACCACGGCAGCACTGAAGGGCCGCAGCACCACAAACTGCAGCAGGCACAGCAGGCACGCCACGGTGGTGGCCAGTCCCACCAGCCGCAGCGAGCCCAGGCGCCGCACCATCTCGCCGCTGTAGACCAGATAGATGGCATAGCTCACCGCACTCAGGAACACCAGCAGGGTGCCCCAGGCTGCGTTGGTGCCCTGCAGATTGGCCTCGTGGCCGAACACCAGCACCACGCCGCAGTAGCTGATCAGCATGCCCACCGCCTGCCCCCAGGTGATGCTGCGCCGGTACAGCACCCAGCCCAGCATTACCACCAGCGTGGGGTTGAGATACAGGATCAGGCGCTCCAGGCTGGCACTGATGTAGGCCAGCCCTGCAAAGTCCAGAAAGCTCGCCAGGTAGTAGCCCGTGAGCCCCAGGCCCAGCACGCCCAGCCAGTCCTTGCGGGTCAGGGGGGGCTTGCCCCGGCTGGCCCACCAAGCCATCACGGCAAAGATGGGCAGCGCAAACAGCATGCGGTACATGATGAGCGTGACCGCATCAACACCATGGCGGTACGCCAGCTTGACGATGATGGCCTTGCCGCTGAAGGCGATGGAGCCCAGCAGGGCCAGGGCGAGACCAGTTGCTACGTTTTTTGTAGCTGCTTGCGCTTGTTCAGATTGCGATGGAGCCACTTTTTTCTATATTCAGTTATTCATTGCGCTGCGCGGCAGCACAGCCCATGAAACTGGCACGCCCTGACGCGAGGTGGCCGCGGAACTGGCTTTGCCAGGCCGCTGGCCGCGTCCCCCTCCCGTAGCGCGCAGCGCGTAGAGAGAGGGGGAAGGCGCGAAGCGACTCAGGGGGTGTTCCATCAATACCCCGCCACCTGGCCGTCGCGACGCGGATCGCTGGCGGCCACATAGCCCTGCACCTTGGGATCGCCCATGCGCCAGATGAACTGGCCGGCGCCAAAGTCCTGGTAGGAATCCTGGATCACCTCCATGCGGTGCCCCAGGCCCAGCAGGCCCTGCACCGTCGCGGCGGGCATGGCGGCCTCGACGTTGATCGACAGCCCTTCATTGAAGCGCCAGCGTGGTGCGTCGCAAGCCACCTGCGGGTTCTGGCCGTAGTCCAGCAAGCGCACCAGGGTTTGCATGTGGCCCTGTGGCTGCATGTTGGCGCCCATCACTCCGTAGCTCATCACAGGCTGGCCGTTTTGCGTGAGGAAGGCGGGGATGATGGTGTGAAACGGTCGCTTGCCGGGCGCCACCAGGTTGGCTGGGTTGGGGCCCGCCGGGTCGGTGCTGAAAGCCTGGCCCCGGTTCTGCAGGCTGATGCCAAAGGTGGGCTCCACACAACCCGAGCCGAAGCCCATGTAGTTGCTCTGGATGAAGCTCACCATCATGCCGTTTTCGTCGGCCGCAGTGAGGTAGATCGTGCCACCCTTGACCGGATTGCCAGCCCCGAAATCCTGCGCCTTGTTCATGTCGATGAGTTTGGCACGGGAGGCCAGGTACGCGTCATCGAGCATTTGCGCGGGGGTCACCTCCATGGACGATGGCTCGGCCACATGGCGGTACACATCGGCAAACGCGAGTTTCATGGCCTCGATCTGCAGATGCTGGGACGCTGCGCCATCCACGGGATGGCTCGCCAGATCGAATCGGTCCAGGATGCCCAGCGCAATCAGCGCTGCGATGCCCTGCCCGTTGGGCGGGATCTCGTGCAGGGTATAGCCCCGGTAGTTGCGGGCAATGGGCGTAACCCATTCAGGGCGGTGTGCTGCCAGATCCGCCAGCGTCAGGCTGCCGCCCTGGGCCTGCGAGAAGGCGACCAGCGCCTGGGCAATTTCGCCCGTGTAGAACGCCTGGCCCTGTGTGGCCCCGATGGCGCGCAGCGCACGGGCTGCGGCGGCAAACTGGAACAGCTCACCCACCTGCGGCGCGCGGCCCCAGGGCATAAAGCTTTGCGCAAACCCCGGCTGCGACTGCAGCTCAGGCACTGCAGCGGCCCATTTTTGCTGCACCACCACCGGCACCAGGTAGCCACGCTCGGCAATCTCGGCGGCGGGCTCCATCAGCGCGGCAAAGGGCAGCTTGCCGAAACGCTCGGACAGAGCGACCCACGCGCTGACGGCACCCGGCACAGTGACGGAATCGATCCCGCGTTTGGGAGGGCTCGCCGGGCTCTTGCCGTAGCGGCTGTGAAAGTACCCGGGTGTCCAGGCCGCAGGGGCGCGGCCCGAGGCATTGAGCCCGTGCAGGGCCTGTCCGTCCCACAGGATGCAGAACGCGTCGCTGCCCAGCCCATTGCTCACGGGCTCGCAGATCGTCATGGCCGCAGCCGCCGCCACAGCAGCATCAACGGCATTGCCGCCCTGCTGCAGCATGCGCAGGCCCGCCTGGGCGGCCAACGGATGCGAGGTGGAAACCACATTGCGCGCAAACACCGGCAGGCGGGTGCTGGCATAGGGGTGGGTGTAGCTGAAGTGCATCGAGCCATTATGGGTCGCGTGCCATGTCCGCACACCGGGCATGCGACAAGGGCCTGCCTGCCCGTCGGGCTTGGCCCCACCCCCAGCATCCCTGCTCAGCACTCAGCACGCCGCGGTGCGCTGAGCTGTCTTCTTGTGGATCCCTGCTAGCCGTGCTTGCGGAACACCCGGTGGTGCAGCCGCCTCAGCGACCACCACACGCCGCCCGCCACCACCGGAATGGCGATGGCCGCCGTGGTTTCCGGCGACAGGGGCCAACCAAGCTTCTGCGCCCCCTTGGCCAGGTAGCTCACCAGGCCCACGATGTAGTACGTGATGGCCGCCACCGACAGGCCCTCCACCGTGGACTGCATCTGCAGCTGCAAATCCTGCCGGTGGTTCATCGTGGTCAGCAGCGCCTGGCTGCTTTGCTGCTGCTCGATCTCCACGCGGGTGCGCAGCAGGTTGCTCATGCGGGAGACACGTTGCGACAGCGCATCCTGGCGCCGCGCCGCCCATTCGCAGGTGCTGCGTGCAGGCGTGAGGCGCCGGTCCATGAATTCCCGAATCGTCTGCATCCCGGCCAGGCGCGATTCGGCAATGTCCTGAATGCGCTTGTCCAGCAGTTCGAAGTACGCGCTGCTGGCCGAAAAACGCGAGTGGGTGGCCGCATACTGGCTCTCCACCTGCCCGGCCAGACGGGTCAGGCGGTCCAGCAGCGCAGGCTCTGCGTCGCGGTTGGCGGTGCGGATGGCGTCGGCCAGTTCGGCCAGTTCGCGTTCGGCAAAAGCCAGCACACTGGCGGCCTCGCGCGCAGCAGGCAGGCCCAGCAAGGCAGCCATGCGGTAGGTCTCGATTTCGAGCAGGCGCTGCACCAGGCGGCCCAGGCGGCGCTGCGTCATGCCGCCCGCGAGCAGCACCATGCGCGAGAACCCATCGGCGTGGATCGCAAAATCGGTGTAGACCTCGCCATGCCCGTCGGCCACCGTGGAGGCCACCAGCGTGTCCTCATGCAGCACATGCTTGACCAGCGACCCCGAACCAAAGGTGTGGGTGGGCAGTACCCACAGGTTGAGGCTGCACAGACAATGCCCGGGCAAAGCCGCCAGCCACCCGCGGGGCACCGCGTCTGCGGCGCTGGCCGGCTCCCGCTCGCCAAAGGCGTCGGCCGCCATGGGCACCATGAAGGTCCAGGACACAAACTCGGTGTGCAGCTCCCAGCGCATGCGGTAAGCCCCCAGGTCCATGCGCAGGTGCGTGGTGTCCGCATCGGGCAATGCCAGGTGGTGGTCGCGCAACAGAGCCGCCACATGGGCCCGGCTCGCTTCACGCCCTGCGGCATCGGCCAGCATCACGATGTGTGCAATGGCCAGCGGGGCCGTCATGGCCTCGGGCGGACGGGCGTGGATTTCGTTGTGCAGCATCGCCCGGTGGGGATGCTGTGGCAGATGGAATGGAGTGGACATGCGGGCCTCTTGCCCGCCATTGTGTACTGGCGCTGAGGGCGTGCTGCGGCTGCAGATCGCCAAAAAACAACGGCACCCGAAGGTGCCGTTGTTCTGGAGTCGGATGGAAAAGGCCGTGCCGTCAGTCTTCGACGAAGGCTTCCTCGCGCTTGCTCTTCACCGAAGGCAGCAGCACGATGATGAGCAGCAGTGCCGCAGCAGCCAGCAAGCCTGCCGACAGCGGACGCGTGACGAACACGCTCCAGTCGCCACGCGACAGCAGCAACGCGCGGCGCAGGTTCTCTTCCATCATCGGGCCCAGGATGAAGCCCAGCAGCAGAGGTGCGGGTTCGGTGCCCAGCTTGTGGAAGATGTAGCCCACCAGACCAAACGCACCCACCATCCAGATGTCCCAGGTGTTGTTGTTGGTCGAATACACACCCACGGCGCAGAACAGCACGATGGACGGGAACAGCCAGCGGTAGGGCACCGTGAGCAGCTTGATCCAGATGCCGATCAGCGGCAGGTTCAAGATGATCAGCATGGCATTGCCCAGCCACATCGAGGCGATCAGGCCCCAGAACAGCTCGGGATTGCTCGTCATCACCTGGGGACCAGGCTGGATGTTGTGGATCGTCATGGCACCCACCATCAGCGCCATCACGGCGTTGGGGGGGATACCCAGCGTCAGCAGCGGGATGAAGGAAGTCTGCGAACCGGCATTGTTGGCCGACTCGGGCGCTGCCACACCACGGATGTTGCCCTGGCCAAAAGGCACTTCACCGGGCTGGAGCTTGGTCTTCTTCTCCACGGTGTAGGCCGCAAACGCAGCCAGCAATGCCCCACCACCGGGCAGGATACCGAGGGCGGCACCCAGCGCCGTGCCCCGCAGCACGGCAGGAATCATGCGCTTGAAGTCGTCCTTGGTGGGGAACAGGCCTTCCACCTTGGCAGTGAACACTTCGCGCTCATCGTCAGGGCGCGAGAGGTTGGCAATGATCTCGCCGTAGCCGAAAACACCCATGGCGATAGTCACAAAGCCGATGCCGTCGGTCAGTTCAGGAATGTCGAAGCTGAAACGGGCCACACCCGAGTTCACGTCGGTACCCACCAGGCCCATCAGCAGGCCCAGCACGATCATGGCCACGGCCTTGAGCAGCGAGCCCGAAGCCAGCACCACGGCACCAATGAGGCCCAGCACCATCAGCGAGAAGTACTCGGCAGGGCCGAACTTGAACGCCACTTCGGTCAACGGAGGTGCGAAGGCCGCCAGGATCAGCGTACCCACGCAGCCGGCAAAGAACGAGCCCAGGCCCGCAGCCGCCAACGCAGGGCCCGCACGGCCCTTGCGCGCCATCTGGTAGCCGTCGATCACGGTCACCACCGACGAGGACTCGCCCGGCAGGTTCACCAGAATGGCAGTGGTCGAGCCACCGTACTGCGCACCGTAATAGATACCGGCCAGCATGATCAGCGCAGCCACGGGTGGCAGCGCGTAGGTGGCGGGGAGCAGCATGGCGATGGTTGCCACCGGGCCGATGCCGGGCAACACACCAATGAGCGTGCCCAGCAAGCAGCCCACAAAGCAGTAAATGAGGTTTTGGAACGTGAACGCGACGCCAAAACCCATCGCGAGGTTGTCAAATAATTCCATGGTCGGTGCTCCTGCTCAACCCGTGATGAAACTCGGCCACACAGGGAACTGCAGCTTGAGCGCCCAGACGAATGCCACGTAACTGCCAATGGCCAACACGGTGGCCAGGATGAACACGGACTTCGCGTGGAACTCCTGGCCCGCCAGGCTTGCGATGAAGGTCAGTGCATAGATGCCCACGATGAGGCCCATCGCCGGGACACCTATGCTGGGCAAGCCGCCCAGCAGGATACCGAACGCAAAGTTGGCAGCCAGGATGAAGAACAGCGGCTTCCAGGCCCACTTTCCAATCTTGTCACCGTCCTGGGTTTCGACCGTGGTGGCCTTGAAGGTGATCGCGCCGCCGATGATGGCCAGCAAGATACCCAGCAGCAGCGGGAAGTAACCCGGGCCCATGCGGGCCCCGTTTCCGACGTTGTACGTGGTGGCTCCCCACGCAAACGCAACACCAACCCCCATGAACATGAGGCCGGCAAAGAAGTCTTTTTGACTTTTGATTTTCACGAATTGTCTCCTTGGCGGGAAATCTCGACTGCGCGATTGTGCGTGCAACCAAGGCCCGCGCGGATGTGGATTCCACCTACATCCGGTAACGCTTGGGATGTCCTGCATAACCCTCGCGCGTCGGTGGTAGTGCGGATCGGGAAAGGCCGCAAGGCGTCTTTTTGCGGCCAATAGCATGGCTATTGGCAAGAAAAGCAACGCAGCGGACTGCCCGAGGCCGCGCTATCACAGACCGCAGGGAGTTATGCAGGACATCCCTTGCTCCTGCGGAGCTGGTTCAAGGTCTTACTCCAGCGGCGGTGTCGCAGCAATCACCTCGTCCAGCGTGGTCAGGCCCTCTGCCACCCGCAGAGCGCCTGCCAGACGCAAGGGCCGCATGCCATCCTGCACGGCCTGGCGGCGCAGCTGGTCGATCGAGGGCGCCTGGTTGATCTTCTCCTTGAGTGCCTCGGTCACGGTGAGCAATTCATACAGGCCCATGCGCCCCCGAAATCCACCCATGCGGCAGTCCACGCAGCCCACGGGCTTGTAGGGGTGGTAGCCGCCACTGAGCTTCCAGGGCTTGACCACCTCCACCAGCGTTTCGCGCTGCGCCGTTTCGTCCTTTTGTTTGCACTGCTTGCACAGCGTGCGCACCAGCCGCTGGGCCAGCACCCCCAGCAGCGTGGCATTGAGCAGATAGGGGGGCACCCCCAGTTCCATCATGCGGGTGATGGCCGACGGGGCGTCGTTGGTGTGCAGTGTGGAGAACACCAGATGCCCGGTCAGCGCAGCCTGGATGGCCATCTCGGCCGTCTCCAGGTCGCGGATTTCGCCCACCATGATGATGTCCGGGTCCTGGCGCATGAGGGCACGCAGGCCCTCGGCAAAGTTGAAGTCGAGCTGGGGCTGCACCTGGGTCTGGTTGAAGCTGGGCTCGATCATTTCGATCGGGTCTTCCACCGTGCTCACGTTCACCTCTTCGGTCGCCACGCGCTTCAAGGTGGAATACAGCGTGGTGGTCTTGCCCGAGCCCGTCGGCCCCGTCACGAGAATGATGCCGTGCGGGCGCTTGACCAGCGCCTCCCAGCGCTCGGCATCGTGCTGGGCAAAGCCCAGGGCGTCCAGATCCTTGACGGCATTGTCCGGGTCAAAGATCCGCATGACCATCTTCTCGCCAAACGCCGTGGGCAGGGTGGACAGGCGCATTTCCACCTCGTCCCCGCGCTGGTTGCGCGTCTTGATGCGGCCATCCTGCGGACGGCGCTTTTCCACCACGTCGATGCGGCCCAGGAGCTTGATGCGCGAGACCATGGCGTTGTGCACGCCCATCGGCATCTGGTAGACCGGGTGCAGCACGCCGTCGATGCGAAAACGGATCACGCCCTGGTCGCGCCGTGGTTCCAGATGGATGTCGCTCGCGCGCTGGTCAAAGGCATATTGCCAGAGCCAGTCCACCACCTTGACCACGCCCTGGTCGTTGGCGTCGAGCTGCTTGTTGCTCTTGCCCAGTTCCACCAGCTGCTCGAAGCTGCTGCCCCCGGAGTTGCCCCCTGCCTTCTGCGCGGCGCGCACGGACTTGGCCAGGGCAAAAAACTCTGCAGTAAACCGGTGAATGTCCAGCGGGCTGGCCACCACGCGGCGCACCGTGCGCCGGGACTGGCGCTCCACCTCCGCCACCCAGTCCTCGATGAAGGGCTCGGCCGTAGCCACCACCACTTCCTTGGGGGTGACCTGCACGGGCAGCACCCTGTGGCGCTCTGCATAGGTGGCGCTCATGGTTTCAGCCACGCGCCCCACGTCCACCTTGAGCGGGTCAATCCGCAAATAAGGCAGGCCTGCCCGCTTGGCAAGGTACTCAGACAACGCCTCGATGTCCAGCGGCTTGCCATCGCTGGCACGTTCCATGGCCACGTTGGCCAGGCGCACCAGCGCATGCTGGGAGCTTTCCGCCTGCGAGCAGCGGGCGATGGTGCGTTGAGCTTCTTCCTGGGAGATGACTTCGTCATCGCTGAGCCACTGCACCATGCGTCGCCAGTCCACGGGACCGACGTAGGGTCGCGCCGCAGTGCTGGCCAGGGAAGCGGAGATTGTTTTCATCAGATACCTTTCCGAAACGGGGCTGTGGGCGGCCCGGGGGCTCAGGCCGCGACGGGCTTGAATGCCCGCAGCCATTTGGTGGTCGGCAGGTCCCAGCGCGCCTGGATGGCCTGCGCCTGCACGTCGAGTTCCGCCCGCTTGGGGCGCGTTGGCGTCTTCTGGGCCAGCACCACGGTGTTGCCTTCTCGCGTGGGCTTGAAGGCCCAGAGTGCCTTGTCACCAAAGGCCGCCGCCATGCTCTGCAGGCTGCGCTCAAAGCTGGACGCCCGCCCGAACAGGTTGACCGTCATGCACCCCGTGTCGGTCAGCAAGGCGCGGCAGTCGGCGTAGAAGTCTGCGCTGTCGAGCACCGGCGCTGCGGCCTCATGGTCGTACAGGTCCACCGCCAGCGCATCCACCGTGCCCTGCCACATGGGGTTCTTGATCTCTTGCGCCGCATCGGCCAGCACCACCCGCAGCTTGGGGCCATCGGGCGGCAGCTTGAACCACTGCCGGCACACCGCCAAGACCTGTGGGTTGAGCTCGATGGCCGTGGTGCAGATGCGCAGCTTCTTGTGGCAGAACTTGGTGATGGCACCGGCCCCCAGCCCGAGCTGCATGGCGTGCCCCTTGGACACCTGGGGCAGGTCGGCAAACAACAGCCACGCCATCATGCGCTGCACGTACTCCAGTTCCAGTTCAAAAGGCTCTGCAACGCGCATGGACCCCTGAATCCACGGGGTGCCCAGGTGCAGGTGGCGCACTTCGCCGTCATCAGAGACGCTGACTTCGGGCAGTTCTTGTGATTTTTCTTTTTTGCGGGTCATTCACAACAATCAAAGCAGGCGGTGGGCCGCCATCAGGTCCGCCCAGGCAGCCAATTTACGTTCAAAACTCCAGGAGGCATTGGCCGGGCTGGTCGAGGGCAGACGGTGCGATGCGATAGAGCGGGCGGAACCAGGCCCGGAACCCGTGCCCACGCGCTGATCGGAAAGCACATCATCATGCGCCGCAGCGCGGGGGGGCCGGAAGCTGCTGAGCACCGCCGGGGCATGCTTGAAGCTCTCACCCCCATTGTGGGCGACGGCGGCGAGCTGCGGACACACCGCCTGCAGGCGCGCAAAGTCGTTGACCTGCGCATTGCGGATGCTGGTGTCCAGGCTGCCCTCCCGCTCGCAGCTCTCATACACATCCCACAGGCCAAGCCCCCTTGCCAGCAACCAGTCGCAACGTGCGGCATACCCTTCGGCCCCTGCGGGCGGCAAGGGATGCTGCGGCCACAGCGCTTGCAAGATCTTCCAGAAATGGTTTTGCGGGTGTGCGTAGTACTGGCGCAGCCGCAAGGAGGCAGCCCCCGGAAAACTTCCGAGGACCAGCACCACCGTGCCTGCAGACACCACCGGCGGCAGCCCCTGGAGGAGCACCAGCGGGGCTGGCGCCGGAGCATCAGGGAGCGGAGGGGGCTGCGTCAGAGCGGCGTCGGGCATCCGCCGATTCTGAACCGAAACCCGTCAGCAACCCCGCGACATCCTCAAAAAAAACGATAGCTGTAAACCCTTTACCACAAAGCGCTGGCCTCCTAAAAACCTACCAATTGGTGGATCAGACGGAGACCAGAGCCTGCAACCGGGGCAGCGCAACCAGCGCATTGGCACAGGTGATACCCGCCAAATCCTCCAGCGGCTGACTGCGCAGCTCGGCCAATGCGCTAGCAATGCGCGGGAGTTCGCCGGGTGCATTGCGCCCTTGGGGCAGGCCTTCGAGCCGCTGGGCGGCGGTGGCATACAACCAATGGGGCGGGATGTCCGGCGCATCGGTCTCCACCACCAGGGCCTCTGCGGGCAGTTCTGCCGCCAGGCGACGCAGCTGCAGCGCCCGGTCGTAGGTCATCGCGCCGCCAAACCCCAGCTTGAAGCCCAGGGCGATGAACGCCTGCGCCTGCTGCACGCTGCCATTGAAGGCATGGGCGATACCGCCCTGTACCGGCAGCTCCCGCAAGCCCTTGAGCAATTTGTCGGACGAGCGGCGCACATGCAGGATTACGGGCAGGTCGAACCGGCGCGCCAGCTGAAGCTGCGTGCGATAGAACTGCTCCTGCCGGGCTGGGTCCAGGCCGGGCACGAAGTAATCCAGGCCAATCTCTCCGATGGCCACCAGGCGCTGGTCAGCCCGGTGTTGCTCCAGTTCATGCGCCAGCAGCTCCAGATCTGCGTCGTGCGCGCGCCCTGTGTAAAGGGGGTGAATGCCCAGCGCATAGCTATCGCCATGCCGATGGGCCAGGGCGCGCACCGTGGCCCAGTTGCTGCGCTCCACCGCCGGAATCACACAATGGGCTACGCCCTGGGCCCGCGCCTGGGCACGCACGGAATCGCGGTCGGGGTCAAATTCGGGCGCATCCAGGTGGCAATGGGTATCGATCCAGACAGTCATGGAGTGATGATGCCCCATCAGCCCCGGCCGCTCCCTCGGCGTGAAACCTTGCAAGTGCACTCTGCAGCGATCCGTGCTAACGTGAAAACCGTGCGCCGTCTCGCGGCGTCTTCCGTAGAAAAGGTGACAGGATGCCCCGGCCCGCCCTCTACAGCAGCTCCCGCCACACCCGCCGCTCCCCGCCCGAGCCGGTTGAAAAAGTGCCTGCGCCCACCGAACAACCAGCGGCCAGTGTGATGGAGCCCTCTCCAAACCCTGCCACCAAGCCTGTGGCGGGCACGGCTCTGTCGCGGCGCCATCTGTACGCCCTGTGGGCACTGATCGCGCTGCTGACCACATTGCTGCTCTACAGCCTGTGGCTGCACCAGCGCCCTGCCGCCCAGCGGATCACCCAGGAAGACATTGACGCCGCCGTGCTGCGCACGCTGGAGACGACCACCCCGCCCTCCGCAGCCGCCCGCGCTGTGGAAGCGATCTCTCCCTCGATCGTGCGCGTGGTGGGCTACGGCCGCAGCAAAAACGGCAAGGAAGAGGTGGAACGCGGCATTGGCACGGGCGTGGTGATTGTGGACAAAGGCATCATCCTGACCAACCTGCACGTGGTGGCGGGCGCGGACCGCATTGCCATCACCTTCCACGATGGCCTGGAAACCACCGCCAGCATCACGGGCGCCCAGCCCGAAAACGACCTGGCCGTGCTGCAAGCCCACAAAATACCCGATGACCTCTTCGCAGCCCCGCTGCGATCCACCCAGGACCTGCGCCCCGGCGACCACGTGGTGGCCGTGGGCTTCCCGTTCGGCATCGGGCCTTCGGCCTCAGCGGGCGTGGTCTCGGGCCTCCAGCGCGAATTCACCTCGCCCGAAGGCAAGCGCCAGCTCAGCAACCTGATCCAGTTCGATGCTGCGGCCAACCCCGGCAACTCCGGTGGCCCACTGGTCACGCTCGATGGCGAGGTGGTGGGCATCGTCACCGCCATCCTGAACCCCACGTCGGCACGCACCTTCATCGGCATCGGGTTTGCGGTGCCCATCGAGAACGCCGCTTCCGCCGTTGGCATGCCCCCATTCTGATCCCGACCCTTCACAAGGAGCACCATGGAAACCACCCCATCGCCCTCTGCCATGAACAACGCCGCCACCGCCACCCTGATGGAGCAGGTGCTCTACGAAGTCAAGCGCGTGGTGGTGGGCCAGGACCGCTTTCTCGAGCGGGTCATGGTGGCCATGCTCGCACAGGGCCATCTGCTGGTCGAAGGTGTGCCGGGCCTGGCCAAGACGCTGACGGTGAAGACGCTGGCCAGCACCATCCAGGGCAGCTTCAAGCGCATCCAGTTCACGCCCGACCTGGTGCCTGCCGACCTGGTCGGCACGCGCATGTACAACCAGAAGACTGGCGAGTTCAGCACCACGCTGGGCCCGGTCTTTACCCACCTGCTGCTGGCCGACGAAATCAACCGCGCGCCCGCCAAGGTGCAAAGCGCCCTGCTGGAGGTGATGCAGGAACGTCAGGTGACGATTGCAGGCGAAACCCACAAGGTGCCCGAGCCCTTCCTGGTGATGGCCACGCAGAACCCCATCGAGACCGAAGGCACTTACGCGCTGCCCGAAGCCCAGGTGGACCGCTTCATGATGAAAGTGCTGCTGGGCTACCCCACCGAGGAGGAAGAGTTCGTGATCGCCCAGCGCGCGCTCGATGTGCCCGTGCAGGTGCTGCCCGTGGCCACCACCGCGCAGCTGGCGGCGCTGCAGGCCGAATGCCGCACCGTGTATGTAGACCCGTCGATGCTGCAATACGCCGTGAAGCTGGTGGCCGCCACCCGCGAGCCCACGCGGCATGGCCTCAAGGACCTGACCGGCTACATCAGCTGCGGCGCCAGCCCGCGCGCCACCATTGCCCTCGCAGAGGGCGCCCAGGCCCTGGCCATGCTGCGCGGGCGCAACTATGTGCTGCCCGAAGACATGACCGACCTGGCGGCCGACGTGCTGCGCCACCGCATCGCGCTGTCGTACGAGGCGCTGTCCGAGGGGCTGGATGCCGATGCCCTCGTCAAGCGCATCATGGCCAAGATACCGGCGCCTGCCCGGCCTCTGCATCATGAGCAAAAAGTTGCCTGACACCACTTCAGCCGCGGTCCACACGCTGCCCACCCTGCCGGGGCAGGCGGACCGGTTGCTGCGCGAGCTGGAGTGGAAGGTGATCCGCCGCCTGGACGGCCTGCTGCAGGGCGACTACCGCACGCTGATGCGCGGCAGCGGCCTGGACCTGGCCGACCTGCGCGAGTACCAGCCGCATGACGACGTGCGCCACATCGACTGGAACGTGACCGCGCGTCTGAACATCCCCCACGTGCGCGTGTTCACCGAAGACCGCGAGATGTCCGCCTGGTTTTTGCTGGACCTGAGCCCGTCCATCAACTTCGGCCCGCAGGGCAACGCCAAGCGCGACATCCTGACCGGCTTTGTGGCCGTGCTGTCGCGCCTGCTGACGCGCCACGGCAACCGCGTGGGCGCCATGCTCTACGGCGCAGGCAATGCACCCGCCCGCGCTGTGGATGCGGTGTTACCGCCCCGCAACAGCCGCGCCCATGTGCTGCATCTGGTGCACAGGCTGTTGACACCGCCCGCCCCTGCCACCGGCACATCCAAACCCGGCGGAGGCGCCACAGAACTGCACCGTTTGCTGCAAACGGGCCTGGCCAACCTGCGCCGCCGCTCCACGGTGTTTGTGGTGTCCGACTTCATCAGCGCACCCGGCTGGGAAAAGCCCCTGGCCCAACTCGCCCAGCGGCACGACGTGGTGGCCGTGCGCCTGCTCGACCCGCTGGAGCTGGAACTGCCCGATGTGGGCCTCATCACGCTGCGCGATGCCGAAAGCGGCGAGCAGCTGCAGGTGGACACCCACGACGCGGGCTTTCGCCGCCGCTTCGCCCGCTTGGCGGCCGAACGCGAGGCCGTGCTGCGCGAAGGCCTGACCCGCGCGGGCGCCGACACGCTGGAGCTGTGCACCGACGACGATCTGGTCGATGCCCTGCTGCGTTTCATGGACCTGCGCCAGCGCCGGGTACGCACCTCCCGAGCCGCGCCCTCCCGCGCTGCAGACCCGGCGCAGCACGCCGCCTGAACGAACCAAAACGCGCCCCGCCCGAAGGAACACACCATGGTTTTTCTCTGGCCCACCCTGCTCTGGCTGTTGCTGGTCGTGCCCCTGCTGGTACTGATGTACTGGTGGCTGCTGCACCGGCGCAAGAAAACGGCGCTGAGCTATTCGAGCCTGTCGCTGGTGCGCGAGGCCATGGGCCCCGGCCAGAACCTGCGCCGCCACATCCCGCCCGCACTCTTTCTGCTGGCGCTGGTGGCGCTGCTGCTGGCCACCGCGCGCCCGCTGGCCGTCATCACCCTGCCCTCGCAGGACCAGACCATCATGCTGGCCATGGATGTCTCGGGCAGCATGCGCGCCGCCGATGTGGAGCCCGACCGCCTCACTGCTGCGCAGAACGCCGCCAAGGCCTTCATCGCCGAGCTGCCCCGCCATGTGCGTGTGGGCATCGTGGCGTTTGCCGGCAGCGCCCAGCTGGCCCAGCTGCCCACGCAAAGCCGCGAAGACCTCGTCAAAGCCATCGACAGTTTTCAGCTCCAGCGCGGCACGGCCACGGGCAACGGCATCATGCTGTCGCTGGCCACCATCTTCCCCGACGCGGGCATCGACATCTCCGCCCTGGGCGGCCGCCAGGCCATGCGCCCCAAGCCCATTGACGAAATTGGCAAGCAAGACCCGGCCAAGGCTTTCACACCTGTGGCGCCTGGCTCCTACACCTCGGCCGCCATCATCATGCTGACCGACGGCCAGCGCACCACTGGCGTGGACCCACTGGAGGCCGCCAAATGGGCGGCCGACCGGGGGGTGCGGGTGTACACCGTGGGCGTGGGTACGGTGGCGGGGGAGACCATCGGCTTTGAAGGCTGGTCCATGCGGGTGCGGCTGGACGAAGAAACCCTGAAGGCCGTGGCCACGCGCACAAACGCCGAGTACTTCCACGCGGCCACCGCCGCGGATTTGAAGAAGGTGTACGAGACGCTCAGCTCACGGCTGACGGTGGAGAAGCGGGAAACCGAAATCTCGTCATTGCTGGCGTTGCTGGGGGCGACTTTGGCGTTGCTGGCAGCCGGGCTGTCGGTGTGGTGGCACGGGCGGATTTTGTGAGATTTTTTGGCTCTACCGCTTACCAGACAAGCGTAAATAGCTACCATTTTTATAGCATATAGCCTGTAGTGCTTGTCTCAGGCGTGCTTGGGATGCGAGTAAGCGCCACCGTGCACTCCTCAGCATTCTCCAAACCATAGACTTCAAAAAAGATAGCTTTCAGCGCATTACCAGCCAGCGCTACACCCCAAAATCTTTTGGAATCTGCTCACGCCGCTCCCAGCGCCATCCGCCCCGACGCCGTCGCCTGGCTCGCATGGCGCGTCTCTACCCGGTTGCGCCCCGCGCGCTTGGCGTCGTAGCACGCCATGTCGGCCGCATACAGCACCGACGGCACATCCTGCAGACTCGCATCCAGCACCACCAACCCGATGCTCACCCCCAGCGTGAAGCTGCGCCCCTGGTACGAAGGCTCCCACGCCTGTACCGAGGCGCGCAGCTGCTCCGCCACCGCCTGGCCCCGTGCCAGCGCGCATCCGGGCAGCACCACCGCAAACTCGTCGCCGCCCAGCCGCGCGGCCCAGCCGATCTGGCGCACCTGGGATTCGAGCAAGCGGGCCACGTGGCGCAGCACATCGTCGCCCGCGTCATGCCCGGCAATGTCATTGACCACGGTGAAGTGGTCCAGATCCAGAAACAGCACCACGCCGTCCCCGGCTGCTTCGCTGCTGTCTGCATCCGGTGCGCGCGGGCGCATCGAGCGTTCGGCCAGCAGCAGGCCCAGGCGCTCGTCAAACGCATTGCGGTTGTAAAGCTGGGTCAGGGCATCGTGCGTGCGCTCCCACGCCTGCTGCATCTGGGCCTCGCGTGCAGCGGTGATGTCCTCCAGAATCCAGACGGTGCCGCCCGCCATCTCGTCGGGCCGCACACCACGGCCCTGCACGCGGGCCCACACGGGGGTGCCATCCTTGCGCATGAAGCAGACATCGCCATCGAAGGCGCCATGTGCGGCGAACTCGGCCTGCACACGCTCGCCAATGCGGCCGTATTCGGCATCGTTGGCATACAGGGTGCGCGCCGGATGGCCCTGCAGTTCGCCCTCGGTGTAGCCCAGCATCAGGCAGGCCTGCCGGCTCACCACCTCCAGGATGCCGTGGCGCGAGATGACGATGCCCACGGAGGCACTGTCCAGCACGGCCTGGAACTGCCCGTCCAGCGTGGCCTTGTGCTGCTGCTGCAGGCTGCCCTGCTGCACCATGCCCTGGAACATTTGCACCAGTTCGCCCACTTCCCCCCCCGCACGCGGCCAGGCGACGGTGCCTTGCGGCGGGCCAGCACGCGTGCTGCGCCGCAGCAGCTGGCGGGCACTGTGCGTGAGCTGCGCCAGCGGCTGCGCCATCCAGGCCATCAGCCCGGCCACGAGCAGCATGCACAGCGCCATGCTGGCGGCGGCCAGCCACCAGGCTTCGCGCTGCGCGCCCTGCAGCGGCGCCAGCAGCGCCTGCGAGGGGCTGACCCGCGCCACGATCCATTGCGGCAGCGGCATGCCCGCCATGCTGACGATGTGCTGGTCTTCAAGATGGGTCGTGCCCCGCCCTACCACTGGCTGGGCCTGCTCCAGCCAGCGGCTGTAGACGGGCGCCAGGCCCGTCTCGTCGCTCACCTTGCCCATGATGCGGGTCGGGTCCGAGTGCGAGAGGATGGTGCCGTCGCGCGTAAACACCAGCAGCCGAGAATCATCGCGCGCGGGCAGTGTCATGGACGGCGGCAGCAGGCCCTGCGATTGCAGGCGCAACGCACCCGCCACCACACCCAGCACAGTGCCGTCTTCGCGGTGCAGCGGCATGGTGAACATCACACGCGCGTCGCTGGTGCGCCCGGCAATCAGCTCGGACACCAGCGGCTTGCCGTCGATGAGCGTGCGGCGCAGCGCATCGCGCTCGGCGGGGTCCAGGTTGGAGGCCTTGTCCAGCCGCCCCCCACGCAAGTTCAGCCGCAGTTCTCCATTGTCGCGGGCGACCTGCATCGCATCAAAGAACTGAACGGCGGGCAGGCCCTGCTGCAGCAGCCATTCGAGGGCCGAGGGTGATTCGAGCATGGCGGGCGTAATACCAGCAGCCACCGTGCGCAACACCTTCTGGCTTTGCTCGATCTTGCTGGCCAGCAGGCGGGCCACCACCTCGACCTCATCGGTCTGCTGGCTCACCACCCGCCGCATGGCCTCTTGCCCGGAGGCCCGCGTAACCAGCCACGCCGACACCGCCCCCGACAGCCCCACGGCCAGCACCGCCACCAGCACCAGCCGCAACACCAGCGGACCGGGCATTGACCAGCCCGGCGCGTCCTGTGGCGGCGCAGGGTGGGTCGGGGGCGTCATGGACACTCCGCGCAGGGAGCGCCCGATGGGCGCAAAGGGGTGGCGTTGGGCATGGGGACAGGTCAAACCGGACAGTCCCAACAAATATACGCAGCCCCTGCAGCCCAGGGCTTGGGTAGAACCCTCAGTGAAACCCAAGGACAAACCCTGACGAGGAAGCCCCCCTGAGCCGCTGCGCGGCTTCCCCCGGAGGGGGACGCACCCAGGGGCCTGGCAAAGCCAGTTCCACGGGTGCGCTCGCTGGCGGCGCGCCAGTAGCAGAAGCGGTGCGCGCTATTTTTCGCGCGGCGCCAAAACCACCCACGCTGGGTTCAGTTCAGCAACCCGCCATCGACTGCAGCGCCCGGGGCTGAGGCAGGTTCAGCACATTGCCCGTGCCATGGATCAGGCCCAGTTCCCGCAGATGGCGCAGCACGCGCGAGAAGGTTTCGGGGGCGATACCCAACTGCGCCGCAATCAGGCGCTTGCGCTGGTGCAGCGTGACCTGCATGGTGCCGCTGTGGTCGGGCTGGGCGTGGTTGAGCAACCACTGCGCGCAGCGCGATTCGGCATCCTGCGCGAGGCGGCTCACGGCCAGCTCGGACTGCTGGCGGTAGCCCTGAGCCATGTCGAGCAACAGGCCCCGTGCACCCGCCGGCATTTCTGCAAGGCTGCGGCGAAACTCCTCGATGGGAAGGCGGCGCACCTGCACACGGGTATCAGCCACCATGTCCACCGGCAGCGGCATGCCCATCAGGGCCGACGCGGCGTCCAGCCAGAACGGCCCTTCCACGGCCCCCAACTGGTGGCGCAGGTAGCCATCGTCGAGCACACCGCGCAGCACGCGGCCACTTTCGAGGTGCAGCACAGACGTCAGCACCTCGTTGCGCCTGCGCAGCACTTCACCGGCGGCAATCACCTCGGTTTCGGCGGGCAGTGAGAAATAGGTAGAGGGCAGCATGGGACGGACTGTGCCGCGCCCCGGACCGCTGGGCATTGAGCAAGATCAAACCGAACCCTCGCGGCAGCCCTGCCGCTGCGCCAGGGTTGAGCCAACGCATGAACAACCTGCATGCCCCCCGAACGTCCACCCCAGGGAATGGCCTGCCACCTGACGGAAACAGTGTGTAACAAGGTTGTCACACCCGGCCGATATCGTGGGCGCCTTGCTCAGAGCCCCCCATCTACCGTGACGCACAACCCCCTTTGGAGCCGACTGGAGGCGATGATGGCCTTGCTGTCCCCGGCTGCGCGCCATGGCAAGGGCCCTCTGGCACAACTCATGCGCGAAGGGGGCCTGCACTGCGTGTTTCAGCCCCTGGCCGACCTGCGCGAGGGCAGCGTGTATGCCCACGAAGCCCTGATCCGTGGCCCCGAGGGCACCCCTTTGCACACGCCCGATGCCTTGCTGGAGCTGGCGCGGCGCGAGCACATCCTTCAGGCCTTCGAGCTGCTGTGCGTGTTCACCGCCTTGCAGCAGTGGGGCGTTCAGAAGGCGCCGGGCCGCCTGTTTGTGAACATCAGCGCCGACGCGCTGGTGCACGGGGTGGCCCTGGTGGGCGCGCCGATGCTGGGCGAGGCCGTGCGCAGCTTTGGCGTGAGCGCCCGCCTTCTGGTGCTGGAAATCACCGAGCACGAGCGCGTGACCGACATGCCCCAGCTGCGCCAGGCCATCAAGGCGGTGCACGCCTGCGGCGCGCGGCTGGCGCTGGACGACTTTGGCGACGGCCGCTCCAGCCTGCGGCTGTGGTCCGAGGTGAAGCCCGACTTCGTGAAGATCGACAAATACTTCATCCGCGACATCAGCAACCAGCCCGAGAACCTGCAGATGCTGCAGGCCATCAAGGGCATAGCCCATATGTTTGGCACCAAGCTGATTGCCGAAGGCATCGAGACACGCGACGACCTGCGCGCACTGCGGGACCTGGACGTGCCTTACGGCCAGGGCTGGCTGCTGGGCCGCCCTGCCAAGGCCCCGCGTGAGGCCGTGGAGAGCCCGGCACAGGAAGTGATGCAGGACCGCCGCGTGGCTGTGCTACCGCACCTGGGCCAGACCGCACGCCCGGGCATCCTGCGCAGCCTGCTGGTGGTGCAGGCGCCCACCGCCGCGCCCGCCACCAGCAACGATGCAGTGGCCGCCATGTTCCATGAGCGCACCGACCTGCACGCGCTGGCCGTGGTGGACGGCACGCGCCCCGTGGCACTCATCAACCGCCAGCAGTTCATGAACCACTACGCCACGCTGTACTTTCGCGAGGTGCATGGCCGCAAATCGTGCCTGGCGTTTGCCAACCAGGCGCCGCGTGTGGTCGAGCTGGACTGTGACGTGGACCAGCTCGTGGGCATCCTCACCTCGCAGGACCAGCGGTATCTGAACGACGGCTACATCGTCACCGACAACGGCCGCTACCTGGGCCTGGGCACGGGCGACCAACTGGTGCGGGCCGTGACCGAGACCCGCATCGAAGCCGCGCGCCACGCCAACCCGCTGACCTTTCTGCCCGGCAACATCCCCATCAGCCTGCACATGCAGCGCCTACTGGACCACCACACCGAGTTTGTGGCGTGTTATGCCGACCTGAACAACTTCAAGCCCTTCAATGACCACTACGGCTACTGGCGGGGCGACCAGATGATCCGCCTCGTCGCCCGTCTGGCCACAGCGCACTGCGACGCGCGGCGCGACTTTGTGGGCCATGTGGGTGGGGACGATTTCATGCTGATCTTTCAGAGCAGCAACTGGCTGCAGCGCTGCAAGAACATCGTGGACGCCTTTGCCCGCGAAGCGCTCACGCTGTTTGACGAGCCCGCGCGGCAGGCGGGCGGCATCCAGGCTGAAGACCGGCATGGGGTGTCACGGTTCTTTCCGTGTACCACGCTGGCCATTGGCGCGGTGCGCATCACGCCGGGGCGTTTTCGGCATGCCGAGGAAGTGGCCAACCTGGCGGCGGTGGCCAAACATGAGGCCAAGCAGGCTGCGACCGGGGTGGTGCTGCATGGTGGGTTTACCGAGTCGAGCCTGGGCGCACTGGCTGCGACGCGGGCGCTGCAGGATGTGCTGGCGGCATAGGGGCGTGCGGAGGTTAACGGGCTTGTGGAGCTACTACACCGCAATGCGCGTACCGATGGCGCGAAGGCCCGTGCCTGCAGCTTGAGTTCAGTCAGCCCCTGGGGTTGGGCGATTTGCGCGGCAGGCCAGCCCGCTTCGGGCCCAGACGCGCCTGTGAACGCCGCTCCCCCATCCGATCACTGATTCCGCTCGTCATTCAAGACTACGCATATTGCATGGCGCACAATATTGAGAAGTAGGCCAAGACCGGGATGTGGGCAGCAAGCGAGGTGGGTGGGGCAGGAAACTGCCCACTTACCGCCCTACGACTCCAGACAGGTTGAAACTGGGGCAAACTTTGCGGGTGGACGCAAAGACTCTGACCATCCTTGTGTGTGGCCCGCAAAGGAATGCGCAGGCTTGCGCGAAACAAGTTTTTTTACAGCCTCGTTAGGCCGCAATCCCGTGACACTCAAACGGCAAATCGTTCGAGCAACGTCTTTCCTTCTTGGAATTGCGTTGGTCATGTTTTCGCTATACGGTCTGATTTCGAATTTTGTGCGTTATTCTGAAGCCGACTTAGACGTAATACTAGGTACAAGTATTGCAACTGCCATGCTCATCTGTCTTGGTTTTGGGCTTATCAAATTCAAGCCGTTAGCCCGGTACTTTGGCGCCGCATTTTGCGCATACGTCGCAATAGGAATTCAATTCGTCGCGCCAATTGTCTATAGAGGCACCACGGTGGGCTACACCACTTATGCTGGTTCGCTGTTCGCCATGCTCGTTGGACTGCTAATCTGGTGGCCAGAGTCTTGGATCGCCGAAAAGTGAGGCAAGTCGCCATTTTTGAAGCGAACTAACAGGCTCGTCGATTTGGCCTCACAACGGCGACCAGCGTGGTCGCCATCCTTAAATGCTAAGTGCGCCGTTGTGGCCCACTCCCGGCCAACGGTTTACCCCACTCCGCAAGCCTCACGGCCCCGTAGGCGCCCCCGCCTCAAACCACCGCCCAATCAGCGCCCGCTCCGCGTCGGTGATCTGCGTGGCGTTGTTCATGGGCATGAGCTTTTGCACCACCACTTGCTGGTAAATCGCCTGAGCGTGTTGCTTGACGCTGTCCGGCGAGTCGAGCCGCAGGTTCTTCATCTGCACCGCCTCGCCGTGGCACAGGTAGCAACGCTGCTCCAGCACGGCTCGCACCGATTTATAGTCATTTTGGCCGCTAGCGCTTATCCCACCTGCGCTAGTAGCTCCTGAAACGGTAGCACCACCCACCGCAGCCACAGGCGCAGGGCGCATCCACACAATGGCCCCGACGATAACGGCCACGCCCACCAGCGCATAGGGCAGCGGGTTGCCGTTGCGGCCCAGCTTGTAGCCGTGGCGCATCACGAAGAACTGGCGGATGGCGGCGCCCGCGAACATCATCAGGATCAGCACCAGCCAATTCTGCGGATGGCTCCAGGTGAAGCTGTAGTGGTTGCTGAGCATCGCAAACAGCACGGGCAGCGTGAAGTAGGTGTTGTGCACGCTGCGCTGCTTGCCGCGCTTGCCGTGGATCGGGTCCACCGGTTCGCCCGCCTTGATCTGTGCGATCACGGTGCGCTGGCCGGGGATGATCCAGAAGAACACGTTGGCGCTCATGGCGGTGGCGATCATGGCACCCACCAGCAGGAAGGCGGCGCGCCCGGCGAACCAGTGGCAGGCCAGCCACGAGGCGATGCACACCAGCACGAAGACGAGCGCACCCACGATGGCATCGCCGTTCTTGCGTTGGCCGAAGATGCGGCAGATGGCGTCGTACAGCAGCCAGAACACGACGAAGAACGCGAGCGCCACCACGATGGCGGTGGCGGGCGCCCAGTCCATCTTCGATTTGTCGATGAGGTAGGTGCTGGCACTGTAGAGGTACGACACTGTGAACAGCGCAAAGCCGCTGATCCAGGTGCTGTAGCTTTCCCAGAAGAACCAGTGCAGGTGGCCGGGCAGCTTGGGCGGCGACACGGCGAACTTGACCGGGTGGTAGAACCCGCCGCCGTGTACGGCCCAAAGTTCGCCGCTGACGCCCTGTTTCTTGAGGTCTTCGTCTTCGGGCGGCGTGAGGCTGCTGTCCAGAAAGACGAAGTAGAACGACGAGCCAATCCAGGCGATGGCAGTGATGACGTGGACCCAGCGCAGCAGCAGGTTGGCCCAGTCGAGAACGTAGCTTTCCATATCTCAACCTTGGCAGCGCGAGGCGCTGCAAACCTGCTCACCACTGCGGGCGCTCTGAGCAGAAATTTTGGTCGCGCACCTTGACCAGACGGGGAATGTCTGGCCGGGGCACCGCTGCGACCCATGAATCGGTGAAAAGTGTATGCAGGATTTGTTCCAGATTCCAGCCCCGACTGGCGGATTGCTGGCCCGGAATTACCCTCAGCTCGCCCCCTTCAGCGTCTGTAGCAGTTGCGCCGCCACTGCCACGGCGATCACTTCAGGCTCCTTGCCCTCAATGCCGGGGATGCCGATGGGGCAGGTGACCTGGGCCAGCTCGTCTTGCGCAAAGCCGCGGCCATGCAGGCGGTTGCGAAAGGTCGCCCATTTGGTCTTGCTGCCGATGAGGCCGATGAAGGGCAGGTCGCCCTGTTCACGCTGGCGGCGCAGGCAGGCGGCCACCACGTCCAGGTCTTCGGCGTGGCTGAAGCTCATGATCAGCACGCGGCTGCCCGGCGCCAGGCGGGGCACGGCCAGTTGCACGGGTTCGGAGTGTTCGCACACCACGCCCTCGGGCGTAGGGCTGGGAAAGATGCCGTCGCGGCTGTCGATCCAGGTCAGCGCAAAGGGCAGCGGTGCCAGCACCCGCGCCAGCGCGTGGCCCACGTGGCCGCCACCGAACAGTGCCACGGGGTGCTGGTGCGGCGACAGGCGCGCGCGCAGACCCGCAGCGGGGGCCAGGTCGGCTGCGGTCAGCACCTCAAAACCCAGGTACACCACGCCCCCGCAGCATTGCCCCAGCGCCGGGCCCAGTGCAAAACGCATGGGTGGCTGCCCCGGGGCCGGGCCGGGCACACCGCCCAGGCGGCGGCGCGCTTCGGCAATCGCCTGCAGCTCCAGATGGCCGCCGCCGATGGTGCCCACGATACGGTCTGCGAACACGGCCATCCACGCGCCGGGTTCACGCGGGGCCGAGCCTTCGGTAGACTCCACCCTTACCAGACAGGTGGGGGCGGCTGCAAGGCCGTCCAGCAACAAAAGTACATCAGTCAATCCAGATCCTTCACGCCACCAAGGGTCGCCCGCCCCACGGGGCATCGTTCAGTTCACAAAAGCCATCATGCCGCCCTCCCCCACCGAGCGCTCCTCCAGCCACCGCAGCCACTGGCTGCTTGCCGGACTCATGGCCGCCGTTGCATCGCTGGTGGCGGCCTGCAAATCGGCCCCCGAGCCACCAGCCCCGGCACAGGACAGCACCATGCCCAGCCCGGACACCGCCAGCGTCAAGGGGCCTGTGCCCGCTGCCGCTGGCTCGGCCCGCGCGTCTGCTGCCAGCACGCCACGCGCCTACCGCGAAGACGCCGCCACCCACCTTTATGGCCTGAACACACAGCGTGTGTTCAAGGGCAAGCTGCCGCCCATGCTGTACGCCATCGGCGTGCTGGAGGTGGATATTGACCGCACCGGCAAGGTCACCCGCCTGCGCTGGATGCGCGCGCCCAAACACGCCCCCGAGGTGGTGGCCGAAATCGAACGCACCGTGCGCGCCGCAGCCCCCTTCCCTGCGCCCACGCGCATGGGCAAGGTCACTTACACCGACACCTGGTTGTGGGACAAAAGCGGGCATTTCCAGCTCGATACGCTCACCGAAGGGCAGCTGTAGGGGGTGGCACCGTGCACCCCCGCTGAATGTTCGGGTGCGCGCCAATCCATGCAAGTGGCGCTGCGCAGGCCAGTGCCGCCGCGCAAGGGCCGCCCTGCCGCGCTGGCGGCGTCCCCCTTGGGGGGAAGGCGCGAAGCGACTCAGGGGGGCTTCACATCTACGACCCACGGTAGGTCGAATAGCTCCACGGGCTCACCAGCAAGGGCACGTGGTAGTGCTGGTCGGCGTGCGCAATGCCGAAGTCCAGGCTCACCTGGTTCAGAAAATTGGGTTCGGGCAACTCCACACCCCGGGCCTTGAAGTACCCCGCCACATCAAACCGCAGCCGGTAGGTGCCGGTGCGCAGGCTGGCGTTGTCAAACAGTGGGGCATCGGTGCGACCATCGTGGTTCAGCACCAGGCGCTTGATGAGGGTGGCGTTGTCGCCGTCGGTGGAGTACAGGGCCACCTCCATGCCAGCGGCGGGGCAGCCGTTCATGGTGTCCAGAACGTGGGTGCTCAATCCCATAGGGAATCTCCTGAAGTGGGGACCACGGCCCGTCAGCGAAGGCTGCCGGACTGCAGTGTGTAGACCAAAAGTGTATACACTTTTCACCATCCACCGTATCATGCCGCCATGGAATCCTCATCCACCAGCGCCATTGTTGACGCTCTGACCCGCGCCATCGTAGAGCATCGCCTGCAGCCGGGCACCAAACTGGCCGAGCAGAAGCTGGCCGACCACTTTGGCGTATCGCGCACGCTGGTGCGCCAGGCGCTGTTTCAGCTTGCGCAAAACCGCCTCGTCACGCTGGAGCCTGCGCGCGGTGCGTTCGTGTCCACCCCCTCGGTCGAAGAAGCCCGCCAGGTGTTCGCCGTGCGCCGCATGCTGGAGACCGAGATGACCCGCGCCTTCGTGCAGAGCGTAACCCCCGCCAAGATCAAGGCGCTGCGCACCCATGTGGCCAGCGAGAAGGCCGCCATGGACACCGCCGACGCCAGCAGCCGCACCGAGTTGCTGGGCGACTTCCATGTGCGCATGGCCGAGCTGATGGGCAACGAGGTGCTGGCGCAGATGCTGGGCGACCTGATCTCCCGCTGCGCCCTGATCACGCTGATGTACCAGTCGGCCAGCGCCGCGGAACACTCGCACGAGGAGCACGCCGACATCGTGACAGCCCTGGCCGCGCGCGACGAAGAACGCGCCGTCGCCCTGATGCAAAGCCACCTCGAACATGTCGAAGCCAGCCTGACCTTTGACCGCAAGCGCCCGGCCAGCGACCTGGCCGCCGCCCTGGCCCCCATCACTGCCTGACCTTCCGACGTTTTCCGCATTCCCATGATCTACGACTCCACCCAAGCCTACCCCCGCGACCTCATCGGCTACGGCAAGACTCCGCCCCACGCGCAGTGGCCGGGCGGTGCGCGCATTGCCGTGCAGTTTGTGCTGAACTACGAGGAAGGCGGCGAAAACGCCGTGCTGCATGGCGACGCGGGCAGCGAGCAGTTCCTCTCCGAAATGTTCAACCCCGCCAGCTACCCCGAGCGGCACATGAGCATGGAGGGCATCTACGAATACGGCTCGCGCGCCGGCGTGTGGCGCATCCTGCGCGAGTTTGAAAAACGCAATCTGCCGCTCACGGTGTTTGGCGTGTCCACTGCTCTGCAGCGCCACCCCGAGCTCACAGCCGCCTTGGTGGAGCTGGGCCACGAGATCGCCTGCCACGGCCTCAAGTGGATTCACTACCAGCACATCCCTGAAGAGGTGGAACGCGCCCACATGCAAGAGGCCATGGACATCATCCAGCGCATGACGGGTGAGAGACCCCTGGGCTGGTACACCGGCCGCGACAGCCCCAACACCCGCCGCCTGGTGGCCGACTTTGGCGGCTTTGAATATGACAGCGACTACTACGGCGATGACCTGCCCTTCTGGATGAAGGTGCGCAAAACCGATGGCAGCACGGCACCGCAGCTCATCGTGCCCTACACGCTGGACTGCAACGACATGCGCTTTGCCCTGCCACAGGGTTACTCGCACGCCGACCCGTTCTTTCAGTACATGAAGGACACCTTCGACGCACTGTATGCCGAGGGCGACCCCGACGGTGACAACGCCCCCAAGATGATGAGCATCGGCATGCATTGCCGCCTGTTGGGCCGCCCCGGCCGCATCACGGCGCTGCAACGTTTTCTGGACCACATCGCACAGCACGACAAGGTGTGGGTGGCGCGGCGCATCGACATTGCGCGCCACTGGGCGCAGCACCACCCTGCGCCCGCCGTGTGAGCCACATTGATGAACCAAATTGCCCCCCAGCGCTTATCCAACAAGCGCAAGCAGCTCACTTTTTTGAAGCACCCACCATGCCACTGACCCTGGAACAACTCAACGCCGCCAGCCCCGCCGAGGCCTTGGCGCTGCTGGACGGGCTGTACGAACACTCGCCCTGGATTGCCGAGCAGGCCCTGGCGCAGCGGCCCTTCCGAACGCTGGCGCACCTGAAGCACGCGCTGGCGCAGGTGGTGCGCACCGCCGAGCTGGACGCCCAGCTGGGCCTGATCCGCGCCCACCCCGAGCTGGCGGGCAAAGCCATGGTGGCGAAAAACCTCACGGCCGAATCCACCAACGAGCAAAGCACGGCGGGCCTGACCCACTGCACGCCCGAGGAGTTCGAGCGCATCCAGCAGCTCAACGCGGCCTACAACGAGCGCTTTGGCTTCCCGTTCATCCTGGCCGTGCGCGGGCCGCGCGGCACGGGCCTGCCCAAGCGGGAGATCATCGACACCTTTGCGCGGCGCCTGGACAACCACCCCGAGTTTGAACTGGCCGAGGCCCTGCGCAACATCCACCGCATTGCCGAGATTCGCCTGAACGACAAGTTCGCCGCCGAGCCCGTGCTGGGCAACGACGTGTGGGACTGGCAGGAAAAACTGGCCGAGCACTCCGACCCCGGCTTTGCCGAAAAAGGCCAGCTCACCGTCACCTACCTCACCGACGCGCACCGCGCCTGCGCACAGCGTATCAGCCACTGGATGCGCGACTGCGGCTTTGACGAGGTGGAGATCGACGCCGTGGGCAACGTGGTGGGCCGCTACCACCCGGCGGCCACAGGCGCACGCTACCTCATGACCGGCAGCCACTACGACACCGTGCGCAACGGCGGCAAATACGACGGCCGCCTGGGCATCTTCGTGCCCATGGCCTGCGTGCGCGAGTTGCACCGCTCCGGCAAGCGTCTGCCCTTCGGCATCGAGGTGGTGGGTTTTGCCGAAGAGGAAGGCCAGCGCTACAAGGCCACCTTCCTGGGCTCGGGCGCGCTCATCGGCGACTTCAACCCCGCATGGCTCGACCAGAAGGACGTGGATGGTGTGACCATGCGCGCGGCCATGCAGCATGCAGGCTTGTGCATTGATGACATCCCCAAGCTGCAGCGCGACCCGGCGCAGTACCTGGGCTTTATCGAAGTCCACATCGAGCAAGGCCCCGTGCTCAACGAGCTGGACCTGCCCCTGGGCGTGGTCACCTCCATCAACGGCAGTGTGCGTTTTCTGTGCGAGATGATCGGCACCGCCAGCCACGCGGGCACCACCCCCATGGACCGCCGCCGCGACGCGGCCGTGGCCGTGGCCGAGCTGGCGCTGTATGTGGAGCAGCGCGCCGCGCAAGATGGCGACTCGGTGGGCACCATCGGCCAGCTGCAGGTGCCCGCTGGCTCCATCAACGTGGTGCCGGGGCGTTGCCTGTTTTCACTGGATCTGCGCGCCCCCACCGATGCCCAGCGCGATGCGCTGGTGAGCGATGTGAAAGAGCAGCTCGCCCACATCGCGGCCAGGCGTGGCCTGCGCTACACCCTGGAAGAATCCATGCGCGCCGCCGCCGCGCCCAGTGCGCCCGCCTGGCAGCACCAGTGGGAGCGCGCCGTGGACACCCTGGGCGTGCCCGTGTTCCGCATGCCCAGCGGCGCGGGGCACGACGCGATGAAGCTGCACGAAATCATGCCCCAGGCCATGCTCTTTGTGCGCGGCCAGAACTCCGGCATCAGCCACAACCCGCTCGAATCCACCACCAACAACGACATGCAGCTGGCCGTGGACGCCTTCACCCAGGTGCTACGCCAACTTGCCGAGGAACCACAACCATGACAACGAATAACAACTACGCCGCGCTGGACGCCTGGATCGACCAGCACTTCGACGAGGAAGTGCGCTTTCTGCAGGCCCTGGTGCGCGTGCCCACCGACACACCGCCCGGCAACAACGCACCCCACGCCGAACGCACGGCCGAGCTGCTCAAGGAGTTTGGCTACGAGGCCGAAAAACACGCGGTGCCCGCTTCCGATGTGCTGGCCTACGGCATGGAGTCCATCACCAACCTCATCGTGCGCCGCAAATACGGTGCGCAGGGCGACGGCGGCAAAACCATTGCCCTGAACGCCCACGGCGACGTGGTGCCCCCCGGCGAAGGCTGGACGCACGACCCCTATGGCGCCGAGATCGTGGATGGCGCCATGTATGGCCGCGCCACTGCCGTGAGCAAGAGCGACTTTGCATCGTTCACCTTCGCCGTGCGCGCACTGGAAGCCGTGGCCAAGCCCACGAAAGGCGCGGTCGAGCTGCACTTCACCTACGACGAAGAATTTGGCGGCGAGCTGGGCCCCGGATGGCTGCTTCAAAAGGGGCTGACGAAGCCCGATCTGATGATTGCCGCAGGCTTCAGCTACGAAGTCGTCACCGCCCACAACGGCTGCCTGCAAATGGAAGTGACCGTACACGGCAAGATGGCCCACGCCGCCGTGCCGCACACCGGCGTGGACGCGCTGCAGGGCGCGGTGCACATCCTGAACGCGCTGTACGCGCAGAACGACGAATACAAGAAGGTCACGTCCAACGTCACGGGCATCAAGCACCCCTACCTGAACGTGGGCCGCATCGAAGGCGGCACCAACACCAATGTGGTGCCCGGCAAGGTGATGTTCAAGCTCGACCGCCGCATGATCCCTGAAGAGAACCCGGTGGAAGTCGAAGCCGCCATCCGCCGCATCATTGAGCAGGCGGCGGGCGAACGCGCTGGCATCAGCGTGGAGATCAAGCGCCTGCTGCTGGCCAACGCCATGACCCCGCTGGCGGGCAATGCACCGCTGGTCGATGCGATCCAGAAACACGCCCAGGCCGTGCTGGGCGAGCCCGTGCCCGCCGTGGGCACGCCGCTGTACACCGACGTGCGCCTGTATGTGGAGCGCGGCATCCCCGGCGTGATCTACGGTGCCGGGCCACGTACGGTGCTCGAATCCCACGCCAAGCGCGCCGACGAGCGCCTGCAGCTGGAAGACCTGCGCCGTGCGACCAAGGTGATTGCGCGAGCGCTGTGCGATCTCCTGGCGTGAACTGTCAGGCAGAACTTGGGGGAAATTAGCCTCTAGCGCTTATCCATCAAGCGCTGGCAGCTACAAAATCAATAGCGCACGGAAATCATTCACATTGGTGTGGGTAGGCCCCGTCACCACCAGATCCCCCAGGGGCTCAAAGAAGCCATAGGCGTCGTTGCGGTCCAGGTGGGCTGCGATGCGCAGGCCCGCCGCCTCGGCCCGCGCCAGCGTGTCGGGCGCCACGCGGGCACCCGCGTTGTCCTCCACGCCGTCGATGCCGTCGGTGTCTGCGGCCAGCGCCCACACACCCGGCTGCCCCTGAAGCGCCTGCGCCAGGCCCAGGCAGAACTCGCCCGCACGGCCACCCCGCCCCCGGGGTGTGCCTGGCGGCTGTGGGCGTACCGTCACGGTCGTCTCGCCGCCCGACAGGATCACGCACGGCCTTGTGAAGGGCTGACCACGCCGCGCCACGGCCCGCGCCAGTGCGGCGTGCACCTTGCCCACCTCGCGCGATTCGCCTTCGATTTCGTCCGACAAGATGTGCGCCTGCACACCCGCCGCCCGCGCGGCCTCGGCCGCAGCTTCCAGCGACTGCTGGGGCGTGGCGGTCATGTGCACCACATGGCGGGCAAACACGGCGTCGCCGGGCTTCGGGGTTTCCGGCGTGCCCGCTTCGAGGGCTGAGCGCACTGCAGTGGGCACCTCGATGCGGTAGCGGTCCAGGATCGCCAGCGCATCAGCGCAGGTGGTGGCGTCAGGCACCGTGGGGCCGCTGGCAATGACCGAAGGGTCGTCCCCCGGCACATCACTGATGGTGAGCGTGACCACCCGCGCAGGTGCGCAGGCCGCCGCCAGCCGCCCGCCCTTGATGCGCGAGAGGTGCTTGCGCACACAGTTCATTTCGTCGATGGCAGCGCCGCTTTCGAGCAGCGCCTTGTTGATGCGCTGCTTGTCCTCCAGCGTGAGGCCGTCGCCCGGGAGCGTGAGCAGGGCGGAGCCCCCGCCCGAGATGAGGCACAGCACGAGGTCGTTTTCAGTCAGACCCTGCGTCAGCGCCAGGATGCGCTGCGCAGCAGCCAGGCCCGCCGCATCGGGCACGGGGTGGGCGGCTTCGACCACTTCGATGCGCTGCGCCAGGCCTTGCGGCCGGGGCGGTGTGTGGTGGTAGCGCGTGACCACCAGCCCCGACAAGGGTGCATGTGCAGGCCACAGCGCCTCGACAGCCTGCGCCATGGCACCGCCCGCCTTGCCAGCACCCAGCACCAGCGTGCGGCCTCCGCTTTCGCGGCTGGGCGGCGGGGGCAAAAAGGCTGCGGTGTTGTGCAGCGGCAGCGCGCGGCGCACGGCAACACCGTAGAGGTATTCGAGGAATTCGCCGCTCTGGCGAATGGGGTCCGGCACGGTGGGGGGGGTGGTCATGAATGGTCGTCTCCGCGAGCGATTGTGCGGGCACGGCCAGGGCATGGCCGTGCGCAGAAGTCAAAACTACTTCAACCCAGCCCACGGCGGCACGACGCGGTGGCGACGCGCAGCGCGGGATAACCCCATGTTCTGGCTCGCAACTGTTGTCTACAGTTCTTGTATGCAAGATTGACCAACAGTATCGCCTTCCTATCCAAAGGGTTTACATGCTCCGCTTCCTCAACTCCTTGTTTGGCCGGGTGGTCCTGGCCTTGATTGCTGGCGTGGCCATAGGGCTGCTCTGGCCCGACACCGCCGTGCAGCTCAAGCCGCTGGGCGACGGTTTCATCAAACTCATCAAGATGCTGATCCCGCTCATCGTCTTTTGTGTGGTGGTTCACGGCATCGCGGGCACGGGCGACCTGAAGCGTGTGGGCCGCGTGGGCATCAAGTCGCTGATCTACTTCGAGGTGGTCACCACCATCGCGCTGGTGCTGGGCCTGGCGCTCGCGTTCTGGTTTGAACCCGGTGTGGGCATGAATGTGGACCCGAAGGCGCTCGACCCCAAGGCGATGGGCGCCTATGCAGACAACGCCAGCAAGCTCACGGGTGGCGGCTTCAGCGACTTTTTGCTCAAGCTCATCCCCACCACCGCCGTGAGCGCCTTCGCCAATGGCGATGTGCTGCAGGTGCTGCTGTTCTCCATTGTGTTTGGCTGCGCGCTGGCGCTGATGGGCGAGCGCGGCGCGCGCGTCACCAGCCTCATCGAAGACCTGTCGCACGTGCTGTTCAAGACCATGGGCCTGATCATCAAGCTGGCGCCGCTGGGTGTGCTGGGCGCGATTGCGTTCACGGTGGGCAAGTACGGCATTGGCTCGCTTAAGCAGCTGGGCATGCTGGTGGTGCTGTTCTATGCGGCAGTGGCCATCTTCGTGGTGGTGGTGCTGGGCCTGATCATGCGGTTTTCGGGCTTCAGCCTGTTCAAGCTTCTGCGCTACCTGCGCGAGGAGCTGGCCGTGGTGTTCGCCACCACCTCGTCGGACAGCGTGTTGCCCCAGATCATGGCCAAGCTCAAGCACATGGGCATCCGCGACTCGACCGTGGGCCTGGTGATCCCCACGGGCTACTCGTTCAACCTGGACGCGTTCTCGATCTACATCACGCTGGCGGCCGTGTTCATCGCCCAGGCCACGAACACGCCCATCTCGATGGCCGACCTGCTGACCATCCTGGCGATCTCGCTGGTCACGTCCAAGGGCGCTCACGGTGTGCCGGGCTCGGCCATTGTGGTGCTGGCCGCCACGCTGCACGCAATCCCGGCCATCCCCGCCATCGGGCTGGTGCTGGTGCTGTCGGTGGACTGGTTCATGGGCATCGCCCGCGCCCTGGGCAACCTGATTGGCAACTGCGTGGCAACCGTGGCCATCGCGGCCTGGGAGGGCGACATCGACCGCGAGCGCGCACATGCCGTGCTGGACGGCCGCAGCACGCCGCCGCTGGCCCCCGAGGTCTCGCCAGAGATGGCGCCCCCGGTAGCGCCACAATCGGCCGCATGAGCATCAACCAGACCCAGATCGCCCAGCAGGTGGTGGAATCCATCCTTGCGCAAAAGCTCTCACCCGGCGAGCGCCTGGGCGAGCAGGAACTGGCCGACCTCTTCGGTGTGAGCCGTACCCTGGTGCGCGAGGCGCTCATGCAGCTGCAGGCCCGTGGTTTTGTCGAAGTGCGGCCACGCCGGGGCTGGTATGTGGTGGAGCCTACGGTGGAAGACGCACGCGATGCGTTCTCGGCCCGGCGCATCATCGAGTCGGGCATCCTGGCCGATGCGGGCCGCCCGCTGCAGAGCGTGACCCGCCGCCTGCGGGCGCACATCGCCGAAGAACAGCAGGCCATCGAAGGTGCAGATGCCGCCACACGCGCCTTTCTGCTCGCAGACTTCCACGTCTGCCTGGCCGAGGCGATGGGACACCGCAGCCTGAGCGACATCCTGCGCGACCTCACGGCGCGCACCACTTTGGCGGCCTCGCTGTACCAGTCGCAGCACGCGGCCAGCCAGTCGTGCGCCGAACACGCCGCCATCGTCGAAGCGCTGGAAGCAGGCAACACCACGCTGGCCCGCGAACGCATGCTGGCCCACATCGGGCATGTGGAAGGCGCCCTCAACCCCGGCCAGCCGCTGGTGCGGGACCGGCTGCGTGAATCCCTCGCACCGCTGACCAGCCAACGCACCAAGGCGGCATCGACAGCCCTGAGCTAGCCCAAGCCGGTCGCGCCCCGGCCACAAACCTTCCAATCGCCTGCATCCACGGCAGGCGGGTATTTTGCTGCGCCCCTCTAAGGGTTTACCGGGATAAGCGCGTCCGGTCATTTTGTATACGATTTTTGTATGGACACTTGTGCACCATCCGACTCAGGTATCCCTTCCGTATTCATACCCCCAACCCCCGAAAGACTCGCATGAACCCGCCTGTACACCCCGTGGACGAACACCTACCTTTGGGGCGACTCACGGCGCTAGGCTTGCAGCATGTGCTGGTGATGTATGCGGGCGCTGTAGCGGTGCCGCTCATCGTGGGCCGCGCCCTCAACCTCACGCCCGATCAGGTTGCCAAGCTGATTTCGGCCGACCTGTTTGTATGCGGGCTGGTCACGCTGATCCAGGCGCTGGGCGCCTCGCGCTGGTTCGGCATTCAGCTGCCCGTGATGATGGGGGTGACCTTCGCATCGGTGGCGCCCATGGTCTCGATGGCGCAGACCACGGGCGGCACGGCCGGGGCCGGGCTTATCTTTGGCTCGGTGATTGGCGCGGGCGTGATTTCCATCCTGATCGCTCCGCTGGTCAGCCGCATGCTCCGGTTCTTCCCGCCGGTGGTCACGGGCACCATCATCGCGGTGATCGGCATCAGCCTGATGCGCGTGGGCATCAACTGGATCTTTGGCAACCCCGTGGGCCCCACGGCGCCCAGCGTGCCCAACCCCGAGCACCTCAAGTGGCTGGCCGATGCCCAAGCCGCTGCCGGAGCCCCTGGCTCTTCGCTGCCGCCGGTGCCCAAGGGCTTTGCGGTGGTGCCCACGGTGCCCAACCCCAAATACGCGGACCTGACCGGCGTGGGCATCTCGGCCCTGGTGCTGCTGTCCATCCTGCTGATTGCCAAGTTCGCCAAGGGCTTCATTGCCAACATCTCGGTGCTGCTGGGCATCGTGATCGGCGCGGTGGTGGCCGTGGGCATGGGACTGATGAACTTCGACAAGGTGGCCAAGGCACAGTGGTTTGACCTGGTGCTGCCGTTTGAGATTGCCAGCCCCGTCTTCGACCCCATCCTGATCCTGACCATGACCCTGGTGATGATCGTGGTCATGATCGAATCCACCGGCATGTTCCTGGCCCTGGGGGAGATGACCGACCGCAAGGTGGACCAGGCGGCCCTCACGCGCGGCCTGCGCACCGACGGCCTGGGCACGCTGCTGGGTGGCATCTTCAACACCTTTCCGTACACCAGCTTCTCGCAGAACGTGGGGCTGGTCGCCGTCACCGGCGTCAAGAGCCGCTTTGTGTGCGTGGCCGGCGGCGTGATCCTGATCGTGCTGGGCGTGCTGCCCAAGATGGCCGCGCTGGTCGAGTCGCTGCCCACCATGGTGCTGGGCGGCGCGGGCCTGGTGATGTTCGGCATGGTGGCGGCCACAGGCATCCGCATTCTGGGCGGGGTGGACTTCAAGACCAACCGCTTCAACGCCATGATCGTGGCCGTATCCATCGGCGTGGGCATGGTGCCGCTGATCGCGCCCAACTTCCGCCAGTGGATGCCGCATGCCATCCACCCGCTGATCGAATCCGGTATCCTCCTGGCCTCGATCACGGCGGTGGCCCTGAACGTTTTCTTCAATGGCGCCAGCCGCGACACCTCCGCCGCTGTCAACGCCGCACGCCAGGCCGACGCCCACTAGGCCTGACGCCTGCACGCTGCCGAAAACCTGACACCGCCCGCGTGGCTTCGCCCCCTGTCCGCCATGGCTGCCAGGGGGTTTTGGCTTTAGAGCCTGTTCAAAGTCTTTTTGGAGATCGCATTGGAGTGCAATCGGGAGGAGTGGATGCGTCGGATGCGCCGCATGGGCTCATGCCCATGCAAGCAGCCGGGGCGTCCAATCGCCCGATTTCACTCCAACCCTGCGGGCAAGTGCCTTGCCGGGCGGTCTGCGGCGTTGCGGCGCTTGCCAATAGCACGGGCTATTGGCTGCACCCCGCGCCTTGCATCCCATCCCGGCAAGGGACTTGTGCGACTCCAAAAAGACTTCGAACAGGCTCTTATGCCGCATCCGCATAAACCTGCATGCCAGCCGCCCACGCCATCGGGTACCCTTGTTTTGCATTCCGCTGAGGACTTCCAGGATTTCCGTATGACACAGAACATTTCCGCCGCCGAACAGGCCCTGCGCGACGCTGCGCGCGAATACCACCGCAACCCCACCCGGGGCAAGATTTCGGTCACCCCCACCAAGCCGCTGTCCAACCAGCGCGACCTGTCGCTGGCCTACTCGCCAGGCGTGGCCTATCCGTGCCTGGACATCGCGGCCGACCCCTCCAAGGCGTTTGACTACACATCGCGCGGCAACCTGGTCGCGGTGATCACCAACGGCACGGCGGTGCTGGGCCTGGGCGACATCGGCCCACTGGCCAGCAAGCCGGTGATGGAAGGCAAGGGCTGCCTGTTCAAGAAGTTTGCCGGTGTCGATGTGTTCGACATCGAACTGGCCGAGCGCGACCCCGACAAGCTCATCGAGATCATCGCGGCGCTGGAGCCCACGCTGGGCGGCATCAACCTCGAAGACATCAAGGCGCCCGAGTGCTTCTACATCGAGCGCGAACTCAGCAAGCGCATGAACATCCCGGTGTTCCATGACGACCAGCACGGCACGGCCATCATCAGCAGCGCCGCGCTGCTCAACGGCCTGGAGCTGGTGGGCAAGCAGATCGGCGAGGTGAAGATTGCCGTTTCTGGCGCGGGCGCGGCCGCCATTGCCTGCCTGAACGTGATGGTGGGCCTGGGCGTGAAAATCGAGAACGTCTTCGTGTGCGACTCCAAGGGCGTGATCTACGAAGGCCGCCCCGGTGGCTACGATGAGTCGAAGGCGCGCTACGCGCAAAAGACCGACGCCCGCACGCTGGCCGATGCGGTCAACGGCGCCGACGTGTTCCTAGGCTGCTCGGCACCGGGCGTGCTCACGGCCGAGATGGTCAAGACCATGGGCCCCAAGCCCATCATCCTGGCGCTGGCCAACCCCGAGCCCGAGATCCGCCCCGAACTGGCCAAGGCCGTGCGCCCCGACTGCATCATTGCCACGGGCCGCTCGGACTACCCCAACCAGGTCAACAACGTCCTGTGTTTCCCGTACATCTTCCGCGGCGCGCTGGACTGCGGCGCGACCAAGATCACCGAGGCGATGAAGCTGGCCTGCGTGCGTCAGATCGCCGACCTGGCCAAGGCCGACATCAGCGAAGAAGTGGCCAGCGCCTATGCGGGCAAAGAGCTGACCTTTGGCCCCGACTACCTCATCCCTACACCGTTCGACTCGCGCCTGATCCTCAAGATCGCGCCCGCCGTGGCCAAGGCCGCTGCCGAATCGGGCGTGGCCACGCGCCCCATCGAAGACATGGAGGCCTACAAGGAAACGCTGTCGCGCTTCGTCTACCAGACCGGCATGCTGATGCGCCCCGTGATCATGGCTGCCAAGGCCCTGCCCGACGCGCAAAAGCGCGTGGCCTACGCCGACGGTGAAGACGAACGTGCCCTGCGTGCCGCGCAGATGGCCATCGACGACAAGATCGCGCAACCCATCCTCATCGGTCGCCCCGCCGTGATTGCTGCGCGCATCGCCAAGGCCGGCCTGCGCATGCAACTGGGCAAGGATGTGGAGGTGTGCAACCCCGAGGACGACCCACGCTTCCGACAGTACTGGGAGCACTACCACCAGCTCATGAAGCGCAATGGCGCCTCGCCCGAAGTGGCCAAGGCCGCCGTGCGCCGCTCCAACACCATCATCGCCTCGCTGATGGTCAAGCTGGGCGATGCCGACGCGATGATCTGCGGCCTGGTGGGCACGTATGAAACGCACCTGGAACGCATCCACAGCATCATCGGCCGCCAGGAAGGTGCCCACAACTACGCTGCCCTGAACGCGCTGATGACCAACCGGGGCACGCTGTTCATTGCCGACACCTACGTGAACGAAGACCCCACGGCACAGCAGCTGGCGGACATCGCCTGGATGTCGGTGCAGGAGGTGCAACGCTTTGGCATCCCACCCAAGGTCGCTTTCCTGTCGCACTCCAGCTATGGCTCGTCCAAGCGCGCATCGGCCCGCAAGATGCGCGAGGCGCGCGACCTGTTCGTGGCCGCCCACCCCGAGATCGAGTGTGACGGTGAGCTGCACGGCGATGCCGCGCTGGAACCGAACATCCGCAACGCCTACATGGCGGATTCGACCCTGACGGACTCGGCCAACCTGCTGATCTGCCCCAACCTGGATGCCGCCAACATCCTCTACAACGTGCTCAAGACGACCACCAGCGGTGGCGTGACGGTGGGCCCCATCCTGATGGGTGCCGCTGCCACGGCCTACATCCTGACCCCGGCCGCCACTGTGCGCCGCGTGCTCAACATGACGGCCCTGGCCGTGGCCAGCGCTGCTGCTCGGCCACGCTGAGCGCGTTGTGCCGTGCTGACCGTGCGCAGTCCATGATCAGGCCTGCCCACACACCGTTGCAACGGGGCCCACGGGCCCCGTTTTTCATGGGCAAGCCAACCCCTCACCCGGCGCATGCACCATTTCGGGAAACCCAGCATGCTGGCGTGCACCACTTCGGTGAACAATGGGGCACAGCAAAGCACCCGCGTACACAAACCGGGCATCGTTTTTGCTGACTGCAGGTGTATGGCCCCTGGATGGGGCCCATGCCTTCCCTCACCGCATTTCCCCTCGCCCGACAGGAGCCCCCGATGAAAAAGAGACTGTTCATGCAAACCGCTGCCGCCCTGGCCCTGATCGGCAGCACCTCACTGGCCCAGGCGCAGGCCACCACGCCCATCAAGTTCCAGCTCGACTGGCGCTTTGAAGGCCCCGCCGCGCTGTTCCTGCAGCCCGTGGCCAAGGGTTACTTCAAGGCCGCAGGCCTGGATGTGGCCGTGGATGCTGGCAACGGCTCGGGTGGTGCAGTGCAGCGCGTGGCCTCGGGCACGTACGACATGGGCTTTGCCGACCTGGCCGCCGTGATGGAGTTCCACGCCAACAACCCCGACGCGCAGAACAAGCCCGTGGCGGTGATGATGGTCTACAACAACACGCCCGCATCGGTCATGGCGCTGAAAAAGAGCGGCATCACCAAGCCCGCCGACCTGGCCGGCAAGAAGCTGGGCGCCCCCGTGTTCGACGCAGGCCGTCGCGCGTTCCCCATCTTCCAGAAGGCCAACGGCATTGGCGCTGTGACCTGGACGGCCATGGACCCGCCCCTGCGCGAAACCATGCTGGTGCGCGGCGATGTGGACGCCATCACCGGCTTCACCTTCACCTCGCTCCTGAACCTGGAAGCCCGTGGCGCCAAGGCCGCCGACGTGGTGGTGCTGCCCTATGCCGATTTCGGCGTAAAGCTCTATGGCAACGTGATCATCGCGTCTCCAAAGCTCATCAAGGAGAACCCGGCCGCCATCAAGGCGTTCCTGTCGGCCTTCACAAAGGGTGCCAAGGAAGTGATCGCCAACCCCGCAGCCGCCATCGAGCATGTGAAGGCACGCGACGGCATCGTGAACGTGCCGCTCGAAACCCGCCGCCTGCAACTGGCCATCGACACTGTTATCAACAGCCCCGACGCCCGCGCCGAAGGTTTTGGCCAAGCCAAGCCCGGCCGCCTGTCGCTGATGGCATCGCAGGTGTCGGACGCGTTCAACACCAAGACCCGCGTGAACGCCGACGATGTGTGGAACCCCAGCTTTCTGCCCCCTGCAGCCGAGCTGAACATCCTGCCGAAGAAGTGACACCCCCTGAGTCGCTTCGCGCCTTCCCCCCCTCCCGACTCGCTGCGCGAGTCGGGAGGGGGACGCCCCCGGTGCACGCCAGCGAAGCGCCGCCTACGCGGCGGGGCGGCCCTTGCACGGGGGCGCTGGCCTGGGCCGCGCCCAGCATCAACCTCGGTGCACAAACACTACTCACTACGGACCTCTGATGCAGGCTGCTGATTCCTACTTTGTGGACTTCCGCGATGTCTGGCTCGCCTACAACGACGAGCTGCGCGCCAAGAACCAGTTTGCGGTGGAGGCCATCGACCTGCAGGTGCGCCAGGGGGAGTTCATCGCCATCGTCGGCCCCTCGGGCTGCGGCAAGTCCACCTTCATGAAGCTGGCCACGGGGCTGAAGATGCCATCGATGGGCAAGATCCTCATCGACGGCCAGCCGGTGACGGGGCCGCTCAAGGTCTCGGGCATGGCGTTTCAGGCGCCCTCGCTGCTGCCCTGGCGCACCACGGTGGACAACGTGCTGCTGCCGCTCGAAATCGTCGAGCCCTACCGCAGCAACTTCAAGCAAAAACGCAAGGAATACGAAGAACGCGCCCGCAAGCTGCTGCAGAAAGTGGGCCTCGCGGGCTACGAAGACAAGTTCCCCTGGCAGCTGTCGGGCGGCATGCAGCAACGCGCCAGCATCTGCCGCGCGCTGATCCACGAGCCCAAGATGCTGCTGCTGGACGAGCCGTTTGGCGCGCTCGACGCATTCACCCGCGAAGAGCTGTGGTGCATCCTGCGCGACCTGTGGACCGAGCAGCAGTTCAACGTGATCCTGGTCACGCACGACCTGCGCGAGTCGGTCTTTCTGGCCGACACGGTGTATGTGATGAGCAAGAGCCCCGGCCGGTTTGTGGTGCGCAAGGAGATCGGACTGCCCCGCCCGCGCGACCTGGAGGTGACCTACACCAAGGAGTTCACCGACATCGTTCACGAACTGCGCGGCCACATCGGCGCACTGCGAAAAGCAGGCGCGCCCATCCAGCAGTAACCCGAAGACCTTCCCACCATGCACAAGAAAACCGTAGAGCGCTGGTCCCCCTGGCTGCTGCTGACCGCCACCATTCTGCTGTGGCAAATCATCTGTTCGGCCTTCAGCGTCCCCGAATTTCTCTTCCCCAGCCCCTGGGTCATTGCCACGCAGCTGGTCGAGTTCAGCGGCGTGATCGCCGCACACGCTTGGCGCACCTACTGGGTCACGATGGCGGGCTTTGGCATTGCCATCGTGGTCGGCGTGCTGCTAGGTTTTGTGATCGGCAGTTCTCGCCTGGCCTATGCCGCCGTGTACCCGCTGATGACAGCCTTCAACGCACTGCCCAAGGCGGCCTTTGTGCCCATCCTGGTGGTGTGGTTCGGCATTGGCGTGGGGCCTGCCATCCTCACGGCATTTCTCATCAGCTTCTTCCCCATCATGGTCAACATCGCCACCGGCCTGGCCACCCTGGAGCCCGAGCTGGAAGACGTGCTGCGCGTGCTGGGCGCCAAGCGCTGGGACGTGCTGACCAAGGTGGGCCTGCCGCGATCCATGCCGTACTTCTACGGCTCGCTCAAGGTCGCCATCACGCTCGCGTTTGTGGGCACCACGGTGTCGGAGATGACCGCCGCCAACGAAGGCATCGGCTACCTGCTCATCAGCGCGGGCTCGTCCATGCAGATGGGCCTGGCCTTTGCGGGCCTGATGGTGGTGGGTGCGATGGCCATGGTGATGTACGAGCTGTTCAGCTGGATCGAAAAGCGCACCACAGGGTGGGCACACCGGGGTTCGCAAGGCGAGTAGGTAAGGTACATCCCCCTGAGTCGCCTTCGGCGCCTTCCCCCTTCTCTCGAATCGCTGGCGCGATTCGAGAGAAGGGGGACACCGCCAGCGCGGCGGGGCGGCCCTTGCGCGACGGTTCTCGACCAGGCCGCGCCGGTTTCGACGATTGCGCTCCTTGCCAGTGCAAAGGATGCGCCGGCACTTCCTCTTCAGAAGCAATGGGCCGTCTTTCCCGCGCTGCCAAAACGCCGCCGATATACTGCCCGCCCGTTGACCGCAGGACTCCCGGCATGCACCTGACCGCCCTTTTCCACCCCATCGCGGCGTTTGCAGCGCCCCCCGCCATCCGGATCGCCATGGTCACGGCGGCGACCCTCTGTCTGGCGGCATGTGGCAGCACGAGCACCAGCACCGCCCCCGCGCGCGCCGACGATTCCACCAGCGCGCCGCTGGTGACATCTACCCCCGCCCCCATCCGCATCGGCATCGCCCTGGGCGGCGGCGCAGCCAAGGGTTTTGCGCACATCGGCGTGATCAAAATGCTGGAAGCCAACGGCTTCGCGCCCGCTGTGGTCTCTGGCACCAGCGCAGGCAGCGTGGTCGGTGCGCTGTATGCCAGCGGCATGAATGCGTTCGAAATGCAGGAAAAGGCTGTGGCGCTGGACGAAGCCAAGATCCGCGACCTGCAGCTCTCGTCCGGGGGCCTGGTGCTGGGCCAGAAACTCGAAGACTATGTGAACGAGCAGGTGCGCCGCAAGCCGCTGGAGCAGATGGCCAAACCGTTTGTGGTGGTGGCAACGCGCCTCGAAGATGGCGAGCGCACGGTGTTTGCACGCGGCAACACGGGGCAGGCGGTACGTGCATCGAGCAGCGTTCCCGGCGTGTTCCAGCCCGTCACCATCGGCAAATACCATTTTGTGGACGGCGGCATCGTGAGCCCGGTGCCGGTGGACGCCGCGCGCCAGCTGGGTGCGGACATCGTGATCGCGGTGGACATCTCCAACAAGGCCCGGGGCCAGACGCCGGGCAACATGCTGGGCGCGCTCAACCAGTCCATTGCCATCATGGGCCAGAAGCTGGGCCAGGCAGAACTGGCGCGGGCCGACGTAATCGTGCGCCCGCAGGTGCTGGACATCGGCGCCGCCGACTTCAGCCAGCGCGCCAACGCCATCGTGGAAGGCGAGAAGGCCGCGCTGGCCGTGATGCCGCAAATCCGCGAGCGTGTGGCCCAGCTCCAGGCCGAGCGCAGCAAGGCGGCGGTGCAGGCCCAGCAGAAGGCGACCGAGGTGCAGCACCAGGCCTGCCTGGACAACCGCAGCCGGCTGCAGAAGCTGGCGGGCCTGGCCAAACTGGACGACTCCTGCCCGGCGCCCAAGTAGCGCGGCAAACAAACGATTCCGGCGCAGTGCCCTTCGGGTAAAGTCACCTGCGCCCCGGCCTGCCCGCACATCCCGGCACCGACTTCACGCCCCACTGCCCGCCCCGCCCATGTCTTCGCCGTTCTCCGCCGTCAAACCCAGCGCCAAGCTCTCCGACCAGGTGGCCAGCGCGCTGGAGGCCGAGATCCGTGCGGGCCGCATCCAGGCGTCCGACAAGCTGCCCACCGAGGCGGTGCTGGCGCAGCAGTTTCAGGTCAGCCGCACGGTGGTGCGCGAGGCCATCTCGCGCCTCAAGTCGCTGGGGCTCGTGGACTCGCGGCAGGGTAGCGGCGTGTATGTGCTCGCGCCGGGCATCGAGCCGCTGCAGTTCGATGTACCCCTGGCGGCATCGCGCGAGGCGGTGATGCAGATCGTGGAAGTGCGCCGTGCGCTGGAGGCCGAGGTGGCCGAGCTGGCAGCCCTGCGTCGCACCGATGAAGACATTGCCGCCATCCGCGCCGCCATGCAGCACATTGCCGACGCCGTGCGCGCAGGCCGCGACGGGGTAGAGGAAGACGTGCTGTTCCACCGCGCCATCGCCCAGGCGGCAGGCAACCCGTTCATGATCAGCACGCTGGACTATCTGGCGCAGTTTCTCAAGGGCGCCACCCGCGTGACCCGCGCCAACGAGGCGCGGCGCGCCGACTTTGCCGACGCCGTGACCCATGAGCACACGCAGATCGTGCTGGCCATCGAGGCAGGCGATGCAGTAGCTGCCCGCGCTGCGGCGGCGCAGCACATGAAGAACGCACTGGCCCGCATCGAACAGGCCGACCTGGCCTTCTGGGCCCAGGACGGCGCGCGGCTGGCACAGCCGCTGGTGGCGGCATCAGGTCCACTGGTCCTCTGACCTTGTTGGCCGCCCAGCGGCGCGGGGACCTTAAGGCGGGAAAAGATTTCTTCCGAGCCGCTATTAAATCAATAGCTATTAGCGCTTACCAGATAAGCGCTAGATGGCAAAAAACCTTGTAAACACGAGCGTAGCGCCCGCCGCAGATGGCTACCGATACGGGTTAACCCGAAGCGGAATAAAACGCGGTAATTTGTATGATAACCATATAAACACATCAATCAAGGTGCCGACAGGAGCTGCAAATCGGCCGCTTGCACTGACCCGTTGCTCCGTCTGCCACCCTTCCATCCCGGAGATATCCCTCACATGTCCACCCTCGCACTTCTCGGCATCGGCGCCGGCAGCATTGCCCTGCTCCTGTTGCTCATCATCCGCTGGCAAGTCCACGCCTTCGTGGCCATGATGCTCGTGAGCTTTCTCGTCGCCTTCGCCACGGGCATGCCCATCGGCGACATCATCAGCACGCTGATTGCGGGCATGGGCGGCACGCTGGGTTCGGTGGCCATCCTGGTGGCGCTGGGCTCCATGCTGGGGCGCATGATCGAGGTCTCGGGCGGTGCGGCCAGCCTGGCCAACCGCTTCACGCAGCTGCTGGGCCCCACACGGGTGCCCATGGCCCTCACGGCCGCAGCGCTGGTTCTGGCCATCCCGGTGTTTTTTGACGTGGGCTTCATCATCCTGGTGCCCATCGTCTACGGCTTTTGCAAGGCGGCGGGTGTCAACCCCATCAAGTTCGGCCTGCCCGTGGCGGGCATCATGCTGGCCGCACACGTGGTGGTGCCACCGCACCCCGGCATCGTCGGAGGGGCGGCCATCGTCAAGGGCGACATTGGCTGGATCACCATCATCGGCCTGGCCATCTGCATCCCGCTGGCGGCGCTGTCCCAGGTCGTGTCGGGGTGGCTCAACCGCAAGGGCTACCCCATGCTGCCCACCACGGCAGAGCAGTTTGCGGCCTTTGGCAACAGCGAAGACAGCACCGCGTCCAAGGCCCGCAGCGCACCGGGCGTGGGCACAATCATGGCGCTCATCCTGATCCCACTGGCCCTCATCATGGCAGGCACCACCGGCGCCACCCTGCTGCCCAAGGGCGACAGCCTGCGCAACGTGCTGGGCTTCATCGGCTCGCCCATCTTTGCGCTGATGGTGGCCGTGGGCCTGGCCATGTTTCTGCTGGGCCGCAACCAGGGCTGGAACCGTGAACGCACCAACGCCATCATGGAATCCGCCCTGCCCCCTGCCGCCACCGTGATCCTGGTGACGGGCGCAGGCGGCGTGTTTGCCAAGGTGCTCACCGCCAGCGGCATTGGCACGGCGCTGTCGCAAAGCCTCACCGCTACTCATCTGCCGCTCATCCTGCTGGCGTTCATCATCTCGCTGGCCCTGCGCGCCGCCCAGGGCTCGGCCACCGTGGCCATCATCACCACCTGCGGCCTGCTGGCCGATGCGATGACAGGTGGCGGGTATTCCCCCTTGCAAGTGGCGCTGCTCACGGTTGCCATCGGCTTTGGCAGCCTGGGCCTGTCGCACGTCAACGATTCGGGCTTCTGGATCGTGACCCGCTACCTGGGCCTGAGCGTGGGCGATGGCCTGCGCACCTGGACCGTGCTGACGACCGTGCTGGGCCTGGCGGGGTTTGCCCTCACCGCCCTGCTGTGGGTGCTGGTGGCCTAAGTGCCCTCTTTTGAATTTCATTGAAGGACTGACAACATGACAAAACCCACCGTCGGCATCATCGGCCTGGGCGCCATGGGCGCTGGCATTGCCAAGACCCTGCGCAACAACGGTTTCACCATCCACGTGTGCGACGTGAGCCCCGGCGTGGCCGATGCCTTTGTGGCGGGCGGCGGCACGGCACACGCCACCACCGCGTCGCTGGCGGCGGCGAGTGATGTGGTGGTGTCGGTGGTGGTCAACGCCGCGCAGACCGAGAGCGTGCTGTTTGGCGACGACGGCAAGAGCGGTGCAGCCAGCACCATGCGCCCCGGCAGCACCTTTGTGATGTGCTCCACCGTGGACCCCAATTGGTCGGTGGCGCTGGAAGCGCGCCTCAACGCCCTGGGTCTGCACTATGTGGACGCCCCCATCTCCGGCGGCGCAGCCAAGGCTGCCTCGGGCCAGATGACCATGATGACCTCGGCCAAGCCCGAGGCCTATGCCGCAGCCAACGCCGTGCTCGACGGCATGGCCGGCAAGGTGTACCGCCTGGGTGACAAGGCGGGCGCGGGCAGCAAGGTCAAGATCATCAACCAGCTGCTGGCCGGTGTGCACATTGCTGTGGCCGCCGAAGCCATGGCCCTGGGCCTGCGCGAAGGCGTGGAAGCTGCAGCGCTGTACGAGGTCATCACCCACAGCGCGGGCAACAGCTGGATGTTTGAAAACCGCATGGCCCATGTGCTGGCGGGCGACTACACACCGCTGTCGGCTGTAGACATCTTCGTGAAGGACCTGGGCCTGGTGCTGGACACCGCACGCGCCAGCAAATTCCCCCTGCCGCTGGCCGCCACTGCGCACCAGATGTTCATGCAAGCCTCCACCGCAGGCTTTGCCAAGGAAGATGACAGCGCCGTGATCAAGATCTTCCCCGGCATCACACTCCCCGAAGGCAAGGACAAGGCATGACACGCGCACGTGCACTGCTGGGCTGCATTGCCGACGACTTCACCGGCGCGACCGATCTGGCCAACAACCTGGTGCGCGCGGGCATGCGCGTGGTGCAGGCCATGGGCGTACCCACGGCACCTTTGGATGCGGAGGCTGATGCCATCGTGGTGGCCCTGAAGTCGCGCACCATTCCCAAAGATGAAGCCATTGCCCAGTCGTTGGCCGCATTGCAATGGCTGAAGGCGCAAGGTGCTGAGCAGATCTACTTCAAGTACTGCTCTACCTTTGACAGCACGGCCGAAGGCAACATCGGCCCCGTGACCGATGCGCTGATGCAGGCCCTGGGCACCGACTTCACCATCGCCACGCCCGCCTTCCCCGACAACAAGCGCACCGTGTTCAAGGGCTACCTGTTTGTGGGCGATGTGTTGCTGAACGAGAGCGGCATGCAGAACCACCCGCTCACGCCCATGACCGACCCCAACCTGGTGCGCGTGCTGCAGGCGCAAACACCCAGCCGAGTGGGCCTGATCGACCACAGCGTGGTCGCACAGGGCGAGGCCACCATCCGCGCACGCATCGACCAACTCAAGGCCGAGGGCGTCCGCATGGCCGTGGTCGATGCTGTGTCGAACGCCGACCTGCTGCGCCTGGGCCCTGCCCTCAAGGGCATGCCGCTGGTGACAGCAGGCTCTGGCGTGGCCATTGGCCTGCCCGGCAACTTTGGCGTGGCCCCCAGCAACGAGGCCGCCCGGCTGCCCGCCGCGCAAGGGCTGCAGGCCATCGTGTCGGGCAGCTGCTCGGTGGCGACCAACCAGCAGGTGATGGATTTCATCAAGGCAGGCCAACCCGCTCTGGCCATCGACCCGCTGCGCATTGCGGCAGGCATGGACGTGGCCGCTGAAGCGCTGGCCTGGGCGGAAGGCCACATGGGCCAAGGCCCGGTGCTGGTGTATTCCACCGCCGAGCCCTCGGCCGTGCGCGCCATTCAGGGCAAGCTGGGTTCCGAGAAAGCTGGAGCCATGGTGGAAGACACCATTGCCGCCATTGCACGCGGCCTGGTGCAGCTCGGTGTGCGCCAACTCATCGTGGCGGGCGGCGAAACCTCTGGCGCCTGCGTGCAGGCCCTGGGCATCACGCAAATGCGCATTGGCGCGCAGATTGACCCCGGCGTGCCGTGGTGCCATGCGGTGGCCCCGGACGCCAAGGACGGGCTGCACATCACGCTGAAGTCGGGCAATTTTGGTAGCACCGACTTTTTCACCAAGGCTTTTGCACAATTGCTGGCATGACCTCTACCCCCGCCTTCATGGATGAAGCCCAAGCCCGCGACGAAATCTGCCGCGTGGGCCGCAGCCTGTTTGAGCGGGGCTATGTGCATGCCACCGCAGGCAACATCAGCGTGCGCCTGGCCGATGGCTATCTCATCACCCCTACTGATGCCTGCCTGGGCACCCTGCAGCCCGAGCGGCTGGCGCACCTGGACGCCCAAGGCCAGCAGGTAGCGGGCGACCGGGCCAGCAAGACCATTGCGCTGCACCGGCAGATTTACGAGGCATCGGCATCGACAGCAGCCCCCGCGCGCTGTGTGATCCACACGCACAGCACGCACCTGGTGGGCTGCTCGCTGCAGGCCGACACCGCTGCAGGTGGCCAGCTGGCGCCCGACGCGCAATTGCTGCCCCCCATCACGCCCTACTTCGTCATGAAGGTAGGCCGCGTGCCACACATCCCCTATCACCGCCCTGGCGATGCCGCAGCGGCAGCCCTGGTGGCACAGACCATCACGCGCTATGCCGACCAAGGCAGCCCTGTGCGCGCCGTGATGCTGGCGCGCCTGGGGCCCAATGTGTGGCACGACACGCCCGCCGCCGCCATGGCCGTGCTGGAAGAGCTGGAAGAAACCGCACGCCTGTGGCTGCTGTGCCAGCCCCGCCCCACACCGCTGACCGAGCCCCAGATCGAGGAGCTGCGCCAGAGCTTTGGTGCCCACTGGTAACGGGCTGGCTGCGCACAAGGCGCGGGGACGAATGAACACACACAAGGAGACAAACCATGACCCTTTCTTTCTGGCGCAAAGCCTTTGCCCCCGTGCTGCTGGGCGTGCTGACCACCGGTGGCGCATCGGCTGCGGACTACCCCGCCCCCAAGCACGGCGAATGGGTGGTCAAGGACTTCCGCTTCCACACCGGCCAGACCCTGCCCGAACTCAAGCTGGCCTACTCCACCGTGGGCGAGCCCACCGGAGAGCCCGTGCTGGTGCTGCATGGCACCAATGGCTCGGCAGAGAGCATGCTCACACCCGGCTTTGCAGGCACGCTGTTTGGCCCCGGCCAGCCGCTGGATGCACGCAAGCACTTCATCATCCTGCCGGACGCCATCGGCACCGGCCGCTCCAGCAAGCCGTCAGACGGCCTGCGCGCCGCCTTTCCGGCCTACAACTACGACGACATGGTGCAGGCGCAGTACCGCCTGCTGACAGAGCACCTGGGCGTGCGCCATGTGCGCGCCATCATTGGCAACTCCATGGGCGGCATGCACACCTGGGTGTGGGCCCAGCGCCACCCCGACTTCATGGACATTGCCGTACCCATGGCCTCGCTGCCCGCCGCCATGTCAGGCCGCAACTGGATGATGCGCCGCCTGCTGGTCGAAGCCATCCGCAACGACCCCGAATGGCAGGGTGGCAACTACACCCGCCAGCCCCGCAGCCTGCAGTTTGCGTCGGTGTTCTTTGGCACCGGCACCAACGGGGGCAACCAGGGCTTGCAAAAGCTGGCCCCCAACCGCGCTGCGGCCGATGCACTGGTGGAACAACGCCTCAAAGCCCCATTCCGTGGCGATGCCAACGACCACATCTACCAGTGGGAAGCCTCGCGCGACTACGACCCCGAGCCCGGGCTGGAACGCATCACCGCACGCGTGCTGGCCATCAACTCGGCAGACGATGAGCGCAACCCACCCGAGCTGGGTGTGCTGGACAAAGCCATCGCCCGCATCCCCCACGCCCAGGCCTACGTGATCCCTGCCAGCGCCGACACCCTCGGCCACAGCACGGTGGGCCTGGCGCGCCTTTACCAAGACCGGCTGGCGCAGGTGCTCACCAGCGCACCGCGCCGCTGATCGCTTTTTTCTCAGGAACCTTTCATGCCCCGCTTTGCCGCCAATCTGTCCATGCTCTACAACGACGCGGACTTTCTCGACCGTTTTGCCGCCGCTGCCCGCGATGGCTTCAAGGCGGTGGAGTACCTCTTCCCCTACGCCTACCCGGCGCAAGAACTAGCCACCCGGCTGCAAGCCAACGGCCTGCAGCAGGTGCTGTTCAACGCGCCGCCCGGCAACTGGGATGCGGGCGAGCGCGGGCTGGCCTGCCTGCCGGGGCGTGAGGCCGAATTCCGCGAAGGCATTGCCAAAGCCGTGGAATACGCCCAAGCCCTGCAGTGCCCCCGCATCCACGTGATGGCCGGGCTGGTGCCCCAAGGGGCCGATGCAGCCACAGTGCGCGCCACCTACATCGCCAACGTGCGCTACGCTGCCGAGCAGGCTGCACCGCACGGCATCCAGATCCTGCTGGAGCCCATCAATGGCCGCGACATGCCCGGCTTCTTCCTGAGCCGCCAGGACCAGGCCCACGCGCTGATCGCCGAGATCGGTGCCACCAACGTCAAGGTGCAGATGGACCTGTACCACTGCCAGATCGTGGAAGGCGACCTGGCCATGAAAGTGCGCCAATACCTGCCGACCGGCAACGTCGGCCACTTCCAGATTGCCGGTGTGCCCGAACGCCACGAACCCGATGTGGGCGAGATCAATTACACCTACCTGTTCAAGCTGCTGGACAGCATGGGCTATGACGGCTGGATTGGCTGCGAATACCGACCCGCGCGCGGCGCGGCAGCCCATGCCACCAGCGACGGGCTGGGCTGGCTCCAGCCCTGGCTGTAATCCGCACGGCCACCGGCGGCCTACGCGCCATCAATACGCCTTGAAGTTCGCCGCCACCCGCTGGTTCAGGTAGTCACCCGCAGCAATCGCCGGGTACTTCTTGCCGGGCCCCGCGATGATGGCGTCGCGGTTGGCCTGGGCAAAGAAGGCAATGCTGTAGCGCGGGCCCATGTACTCGCCCGGCAGCGGGTTCTTCACACGGTGGAAGTTGCTGGGCAGCTGGTCGTCGCTCCAGCGCATCAGCATGTCCCCGATGTTGCAGGTGATGGCCCGCTCGTCGGGCTCCACCGAGGTCCAGGCCTGGGTGTCCATCTCCTTGCCCGGGCACACCTGCAGGCCGCCCTGGCCCTGGCGCTGAAAGAGCAGGGTCAGGCAATCAAAGTCGGTATGCGCCCCGGCGCGCCACAGGCCCAGGCTGGCTTGTTGCTCGAGCGGGGTCGCAAAGTAGTGCAGCAGGCGCAAGGTGCTTTGGTAGCTGGCCTGTGCAGGGTCGTGCGCGCGGGCAAAGAAGGCCTCGTCAAACCCCAGCTTCCATGCAAAACACGACAGCACCTGCATGGCCACCTGCCAGCACTGTTCCTCGAAGGTCAGCATGGTGGCCTGAAAGCCCGCCAGCTCCTCGTCAGTGGGCCAGAGGCCCGCCATGTGCGGGCGGGTGATCTGGTACGACTCCTTCTGGTCCGGTGTGCCGGTGGAGGGGCGCACCTGCGCGCGGCTCTCCCAGCCCACGTTGAGCGCCTTCTTGAGCGGGTACTGCGCCTTCACGGCATGCGGCAGCGCAAAGAAGCGCTCGGTCATCGCAAAGGCTTTGTGCACCTCGGCCAGGTCAATGCCGTGGTTCACGATCTGGAAAAAGCCGACATCGACTGCGGCGTCCCATAGCTGGTCGGCAATCTCGGTCTTGCGCTGAGCAAAGTGGCTGAGGTCGATGCGGCGGATCTCGCGGCTCGCGGTTTCCGAGCCCATCGCGCCCATGCGCGTTTCTTTTTGCAGCTCGGCGAGGTCGTAGGTGGCGGTGGTGGTGGTCATGCAGTTCTCCTGAAGACAAGTGGAAGGAAGAAAGGCCCTCCCGCTGGGTGCTCCAAGAGCGTCTGGCACCGCCTGCAGCGGCCGTCCGTTCAACCCTTGAAGCCACGGTGTGCAAGCGCACACCGCTGTGCGCACAGCGGGCTTCAAGAGCAATTTCCGACTGGCATCGCGTCGTGCAGGACTGCACAGGGGGCAACGCAGTGAACGCTTCTACTCTTGCCAATGGCGATGCAAGAAGAATGCCCACAACGCCTTGCGTTTGTGCCCGCGCAGAGTCAGAGCGCTTGTGTACAGCGCGCCGAAAGCCATGCATACATGTCACTGATTGTGATTGGCATGCCAAATGCATAGCGCCCCGCACCACAACGGCGGGCGTGCAGACGGCCTGGCGTTGAACAACGAAGAGCACACCACCACACCATCGACGGAGACACACCATGTACGCGCTCATGTCTGCACGCCCTGCCAGTTTTGACGACCCCACGCCCATCAACGACACCGACGGCACCTACCTGCGCCAGGCCATCGTCTGGTCGTGCACGGCACGAGCGCGCGGCAATCGTCCATTTGGCGCCGTGGTGGTGGGCGCAGGCGGCGAACTGCTTGCCGAGGCCTACTGCAACACCACCGAAACCGGCGACTGCACGGGCCATGCCGAAACCAACGCGGTGCGCCAGCTCAGCCCCCGCGTGGGCCGCGATGCACTGGCCAAGGCCACGCTGTACTCGTCGGCCGAGCCCTGCGTGATGTGCGCAGGCGCAATTTTCTGGTCTGGCATCGGTCGCGTGGTGTTTGGCATTGACGCCGTTCGCCTGCGGGTTTATCGCGGCGAGCGAGCGGAACAACGCGATGCAGAGCTGTCCTGCCGCGATGTGTTCGCAGCATCGCCCCATTCCATCGAGTGCATTGGCCCCGCGCTGATCGAGGAGGCCAGCGTTCCCCACATCGGCTTCTGGAAAGCGTGAAGCGAGCAGTAGCGCGCAAAATCGCTATCTTCTACCTGTTGTCTCTTGCAAGCCGCGCATCCCGCACCCCGCCCGTCCATGACTGAAACCGAAACCGATGTCGCCTCAGGCGCACTCCTGGGCCGCGCCAAACAAGGGCGCGAGCGCATCCTCACCGCCATCCGCGAGGCGGCGGTTGCCGAATTCAGCCGCCACGGGTTCAAAGGGGCATCCACCAAGGCTATTGCCGAGCGCGCGGGCCTCACCAAGCCGCAGCTGCACTACTACATCAGCAGCAAGGAAGAACTCTATGAAGAGCTGCTGTACTCGGTGCTCAACGGCTGGTCGGGCGCCTTCATTTTTGACAGCAACAGCGACGATCCCAAGAAGGTGTTGAGCAGCTACGTGCGCAAGAAGCTCGACTACGCGCTGGACAACCCGGGCCTGTCGCGCATCTTCACCACCGAGGTGCTGGGCGGTGGGCGCAACCTGGGCAAATACTGGCCCGTGGCCGTCAAGTCCACCCAGCAGAAGGTGGACCTCATCAACCGCTGGATTGCCGAAGGCCGCATGCGCAAGGTGGACGCCAAGGTTTTGCTGATGCAGATCTGGGGCATGACGCAGCACTACGCCGACTACGGCGTGCAGGTGCACATCATGCTGGGCCTGGCGCCCGACGAGCCAATCGACCGCGAGCCCATCGTGCGCGAACTCACCAGCTTTGTGCTACTGGGCTGCGGCCTCGCACCAGACTAAGGCCCCCGCCCCATTCTGGGCATGCCTCGGGTGCCCGAGGGGCGAATCCCAGGCAATTTGCACCAGCACGCGGCGTCAAAAGCCCCTTTCAGGCCGCGTTGATCCACCACAAAGACGTTTGACCGCTTTTTGTGGCTGGCACAGCCTTTGCAATAGTTTGACCAATCGATCAAATCACATGGTCAAACAATGCAGACAGCCCCTGACACCGCCGACGCCGCCCGCACAGAACACGCATTCGAGCTGATCCTGCAGCGCAGCCAGATGCGCTTGCCCGTCGCCCCCGGCGAGAGCATGGCCGATGTGCTGCAGCTCGCTGGCGTGCCGCTCGAAACCCTGTGCGAGCAGGGCGTGTGCGGCACCTGCGTGACCCGCTGGCTGGACGGCGAGCCCGACCACCGCGACAGCTGCCTGAGCACTGCAGAGCATGCCACCCACGTCGCCGTGTGCTGCGCACGCAGCCACAGCGCCACGCTGACGCTGGACCTCTAGGCCCATCCCCCACAACCCGAAGGACCCCCGCCATGCGCATCCTCGTGATCTATTGCCACCCGGTAGAGACCAGCTACAACGCAGCCCTGCACACCGAGGTGGTGCAGCAGCTGCGCGGCGCGGGCCACGAGGTTGACGACTGCGACCTGTACGCCGAGGGCTTCAACCCCGTGATGACACGCGAAGAGCGCCTGGGCTACCACGAGGTGCCCAGCAACCAGTTGCCCGTGCAGGGCTATGTGGACCGCCTGCTCTGGGCCGAAGCCGTGGTGTTTTGCTTTCCCACCTGGTGCTTTGGCATGCCGGCGATGCTCAAGGGATTTTTCGACCGCGTGCTCATGCCCGGCGTGGCCTTTGACATCAGCGATCCGCACAACGTCAAGCCCTCGCTCACGCACATCCAGCGCATCTCGGCAGTGGTCACCTACGGCCGCCCGCGCTGGACGGCCCTGTTCATGGGCGACCCGCCGCGCAAGTCCATCACCCGCTACATGCGCCTGCTCACGGGCGGCAAGGCGCGGGTGGACTACCACGCCTATTACCACATGAACGTGGCCACACCGCCCCGGCTGGCGGCCTTCAAGGCCCGCGTGGGCCAGGCGATGGCGCGCTTTGCATAAGACAACGTTCTAAGGGCCACGGCATGCACGCATCCAACACCCCCGACCACATCCTGCGCGCCCGGCTGCCGCGCTGGCTGCTGCCCTCCGCGTGGCCGCAGCAGGGCCACCAGCCCGCACTGGCCGATCTGCGCCTGGCCCAGGGCCGCATCTTGCAAGTGCTGCCCCACGGCACCCAGCCTGCGCTACACGGCGCTGTGTGGGACGTGGCAGGCGCGCTGGTGCTGCCCGGCCTGGTCGATGCGCACACCCACCTGGACAAGGCCTTCACCCTGCCGCGCATGGGAGAGGTCAAACCCGGCCTGCTGGGCGCCATCGAGGCCATGATGTTGGATCGCCAGGGCTGGACCGAAGCCGACATCCACGCCCGCGCCAGCCGCGCGCTGCAATGGGCCTACGACGCAGGCACCGTCCACCTGCGCACCCACTGCGACTGGTGGGAGCCCGACGCGCAGCCGCTGGCCTGGAACGTGTTGCACGCACTGGCCCACGACTGGGCCGACCGCATCACGCTGGAGCGCGTGAGCCTGATCCCCTTGCATCTGTACACGGACCGCAGCGCCGCCCTGCGGCTGGCGGCCACCGTGGCTGCGAGCGGCCCTGGCGCCTTGCTGGGCGGCTTTGTGCACTCTACCAACTGGGACCCGCAGGCGCTGCGCCACCTGTTGGAAGCCGCACAACACCATGGCCTGAACGTGGACCTGCATGTGGACGAAGAACTGCACCCCGGCGCCCAGGGCTTGGCGACCACCGCCGCACTGCTCAAAGAACTGCGCTTTGAAGGCCATGTGGTCTGCGGCCACACCTGCGCGCTGGCCGCACAGGACGAGGCCACGGCCCTCGCCACGCTCGATGCCGTGGCACAAAGCCCCATCACCCTGGTCACCCTGCCCATCACCAACCTGCTGCTGCAGGACGCCACCACCGGCCGCACGCCGCGCCAGCGTGGTCTGACGCTGGTGAAGGAGGCCCGTGCACGCGGCATCCCGGTGCTGGTCGCCAGCGACAACGTGCAAGACCCCTTCTGCCCCGTGGGCAGCTTTGACCCGCTGGAAGCCCTGGCCACGGGTGTGCTGGCTGCGCAGCTGGATGCACCTTTCGACCAATGGAGCGAATCGCTGTGCCGCGCCGACTGGCTGTGCACCGGCCGCACTGGCACCACGGCGCTGCCGCTGCAGCCTGGCACGGTGGCTGACCTGCTGGTCTTCACGCAGGCTGACCACTGGGGCTTTCCATCGCGCGCACAAAGCCGTGTGGTGCTGCGCCAGGGCCGCGTCGCCAGCGGCCATGCACCGGCTGCCTGGCATGTGCCAACCACCCAATCCGCAAGGAGCCTCGCATGAGCCCCACATCTGCGCCCGTACCTGCGCCAGGTATCGCCCAGCCCCTGGCCCGCTACGCCGCGTGGCGCCGCGCAGGCGACTTCATCTACCTGAGCGGGATCATTGCCGTGGACCCTGCCGCCAGCCGCATCGTGCGTGGCTACGACGACATCCCGCATGAGGCCGCCACGCTGATTGGCCGCACGGGCGAGTTCAGCAGCGACATCAAGGAGGGCCCCATCCTCGCGCAGAGCTGGTATGTGCTCGACCGCATCCGCCAGACCATCGAGGCCGCAGGCGGCCAGATGTCCGACGTGTTCAAGCTGGTGCAGTACTTCAAGAACCTGGACCACTTCCCGCAGTACAGCCGCGTGCGCAAGCTGTTCTTCCCCGGTGAGCCCCCCACATCCACCGTAGTGGAAGTGAGCGGCATGTTGCCCACGCCCGACATCCTGATCGAGGTCGAAGCCACGGCCTATCTGCCACAGCGCTGATCCACCCCCAACACCTTCACGAAAGTCTTTCATGCTGCACGGCTACAACCCGCCCCACCGCTACCTGCCTTACCTGAGCTGGACCGAGATCGCCGACCTGCCCGACAAGGAAAACACCGTCATCGTGCTGCCCACAGGCGCCACCGAGCAGCACGGCCCGCACCTGCCGTGTGCAGTGGACACGGTGATCAGCGCGGGAGTGGTGGGCCATGCGCTGGCGCGCCTGCCGGCCGATGTGCCTGCGTTCGCGATGGCCCCCATCACCTACGGCAAGTCCGAAGAGCACCTGCACTTCCCCGGCACCGTCACGCTGAGCGGCGAGACCCTGCTGGCCACCATGAACGAGGTGGGCGAGTCGGTATACCGCGCGGGCTTTCGCAAGCTGCTGTTCGTCAACGGCCACGGCGGCCAGCCGCAGGTGATGGAGATGTGCGCGCGCGAGCTGCGCCTGCGCCATGGCGACTTCATCGTGGTGCCCAGCTTCACCTGGCGTGTGCCGCATGTGGCGGGCAAGTTCCTCTCCGACAAGGAAAAACGCCTGGCCATGCACGCGGGCCACGGCGAAACCGCACTGATGCTGGCCCTGGCCCCCGACACCGTGCACATGGAACGTGCGGTGGTCAACTACCCGCCCGTATTTGATTCGCCCCTGCTCTCGCCCGACGGCCGCCCCGCCTGCGCCTGGAGTGCCCGCGACTTCGGCCCCAGCGGAATCATTGGCGACCCGCTGCCCGCCACGGCCGAGCAGGGCCACGCCATCCTCGAATCGCTGGCCGTGAGCTGGGCCGCTGCCATCACCGAGCTGCACAAGCTGCAGTGGGCACCGCGCGCTGAGCCCACCTGGGGCCGCGCCCAACACACCGGCCACATCGAGCACCCGTCCGCACTGGCCTGAAACCTGCGAACGCCACCACCAATCCTTTTCGCTTTTCCCTTCGTTGTCCCTTCGTTCCACCTCCACCCCCTACCGGAGTACCACCATGATGAAGACCGCCTCCCGCATTTCCAAAATTGGTGCAGCCGCGCTGCTCGCTGTTGGTGCCGTCGGCACCATGCAGGCCCACGCGCAGGAAAAGTTCACCTACATGACCAACTGGTACGCGCAGGCCGAGCATGGCGGCTTCTACCAGGCGGTGGCTACGGGCCTGTACAAAAAATACGGGCTGGACGTGACCATCAAGATGGGCGGCCCACAGGTCAACATCGTGCAGATGATGGCCGCTGGCCAGGCCGAATGCGTGATGGGATCGAGCGACCTGCAGATGATCCAGATGCGTGAAGGCGGCGTGCCGGTGGTCAATGTGGCGGCCGTGTTCCAGAAAGACCCGCAGGTGCTCATCGCGCACGAGGACGTGAAGAAATTCGAAGACCTCAAGGGCAAAACCATCCTGATCGCCTCGTCGGCCCAGCGCGGCTACTGGCCCTGGCTCAAGGCCAAGTACGGCTTCACCGATTCGCAGACCCGCCCCTACACCTTCAACATTCAGCCCTTCGTGGCCGACAAGAACACCGCCCAGCAGGGCTACCTGACATCCGAGCCGTTTGCGATTGCCAAGGCGGGCGTCAAGGCCAATACGCTGATGTTCAGCGACCAGGGCTACCCAGCCTACGCCACCACCATCTCGTGCATGGAAAAGACGGTGAAGGACCGCGGCGCCGCCGTGGCCTCGTTCGTGAAGGCATCGATGGAAGGCTGGAAGAGCTACCTGGCCGACCCCGCACCCGCCAACGCGCTCATCAAGAAGGACAACCCCAACATGACCGACGAGCAGCTCGCCTACAGCGTGGCCAAACTCAAGGAAATGGGCATGGCCACCGGGGGTGACGCGGCCACCATGGGCATCGGCATCATGACCGACGCACGCGCCAAGGCCAGCTACGACTTCCTGGTGGACGCCAAGCTCATCGACCCTGCCAAGGTCAAGCTGACAGAGACCTACACCACGTCGTTCGTCAAAGACCTCAAGGTTCTTCCCTGAGCCTGACAGCCCTGAAACAGCGGCCGGTGCGCTCCCTTGCACGCCCGGCCGCATCCATCGAAAGGCGACCATGACATCCCCCGCTAACTCCCCACCGCTGGCGCACGCCCCGACGCCAGCCACCTATTCCACGCCCGCCGTGGAGGTGCTCTCCGCCGAAAAAACCTACCCCAACGGCACCCAGGCCCTGCTGCCGGTGGACCTGACCATTGAGGAAGGCGAGTTCGTCACCCTGCTCGGCCCCTCGGGCTGCGGCAAGAGCACGTTGCTGAAAATGGTGGCGGGCCTGCTGGAGCCCACCGACGGCCGCCTGCACCTGTGGCGCAAGCCCGTGGCGCAGCTGGACGAGAGCGGCAAGAAGATGGCGTTTGTCTTCCAGTCGCCCACGCTCATGCCCTGGGCCAGTGTGCAGACCAATGTGCGCCTGCCGCTGGACCTGGCGGGCGTGCTGCGTGCCGAGGCCGATGCGCGTGTGACCGAGGCACTGGCACTGGTGGGGTTGTCAAAGTTTGCCAACGCCCTGCCCCGTGCGCTGTCGGGCGGCATGCAGATGCGCGTGTCGATTGCGCGCGGCCTGGTCACCCAGCCTGACCTGCTGCTGATGGACGAGCCCTTTGGAGCACTCGACGAAATCACGCGCCACAAGCTCGACGCCGACCTGCTGGATCTGTGGCGCAAGAAGAAGCTCACCGTGATCTTTGTGACGCACTCGATCCACGAGGCGGTGTTCCTCTCCAGCCGCGTGGTCATGATGGCCGCGCGCCCGGGCCGCGTGGTCGAAGAGTTCCGCATCGACGCGCCCTACCCCCGCACGGCCGACTTCATGGTGTCGCCCGAATTCAGCCGCTACGCCAAGCTGCTGCAGGACAGCCTGCTGCGCGCCAGCGTGGACACCGAGGAGACCGTGGCATGAGCACCCCCTTCCCTTCCGCACCGATGGCGTCGCCCGTGGTCACCGCCCACCCCGCAGCCGCCCCGCGCTCAGCGCCTGCACCCGTCGCTGCCAAACCTGCCGCCAAGGCCACACCCAAACGCCCGCCGCTCATGGCCCAACCCCGCGTGCAGCGCGTGGTCTACCCCGTGCTGGTCGGCCTGGTGCTGATCGCGCTGTGGCAGGGGCTGGTCACGGCCATGGAGCTGCCACCCTACCTGGTGCCCTCGCCCATCCTGATGATGAAGACGCTGTTCACCGACTGGGCCGCACTGGGCGGCTCGCTGTGGGTCACCGTCAAGATCACGGTGCTGGCCTTTGTGGTGGCCACGGTGGCGGGCGTGTTGATCTCGTTCCTGTTCGTTCAGAGCAAGCGCATCGAGACGGCGCTCTTCCCTTACGCCGTGCTGCTGCAGGTCACTCCCATCGTGGCCGTGGCACCGCTCATCATCATCTGGGTGAAGGACCCAACCGCCTCCATGGTGATCTGCGCCGCACTGGTCGCCCTGTTCCCCATCATCAGCAACACCACGCTGGGTTTGCGCAGCGTGGAGCCTGACCTGCAAAGCTACTTCCAGCTCAACCGCGCCACGCGGCTGCAAACGCTGCTGCGCCTGCGCATCCCCAGCGCGCTGCCCTACTTCTTTGGCGGGCTGCGCATTTCCAGCGGCCTGGCGCTCATCGGCGCTGTGGTGGCTGAGTTTGTGGCGGGCACCGGGGGCCAGGGTGCGGGGCTGGCGTACCAGATCCTGCAGGCCGGCTTTCAGCTCAACATCCCGCGCATGTTTGCTGCACTGCTGCTGATTTCGCTCACTGGCGTCGCCTTGTTCGTGCTGATGGCCTGGCTCACCCGCGTCGCCCTGGGCGGCTGGCACGCCAGCGAAACGTCGCACGACTAGCCCTTTCAACCCCATCGCCAACACACCGCGCGCAGCCACTGGCGCGCGGCAAGGGCTTCCTTTTGCCCAAAACGGCCACCAGCGGCCAAGGAGATACCGACATGACCACCACCGCCCATCAACTGCCCGACCTGCTGCCCGGCCTCGACTGGATCGCCGACCCGCTGCGCGTGGGCCGCCTCTCACAGGACTTTGCCTGGTTCAGCCCCGTGCTCAAGCGTGACCTGGCGGGCAAGCGCGGCGACATTGCCGTGCGCCCGCGCACCGAAGCAGAAATCCGCCAGGTGGTGGCCGCCTGCGCCAGCGCGGGCATTCCCCTCACCGTGCGCGGCAGCGGCACTGGCAACTACGGGCAAAGCACGCCGCTGCACGGCGGCGTGATCCTGGACCTGTCGGGCTACAACGCGTTTGGCTGGGTGCGCGGCGGAGTGGGCCGCGCGCAGTCGGGCATCCGGCTGGCAGACTTTGATGCGCAGGCAAAGCCCCACGGGCAAGAGCTGCGCTGGCTGCCCAGCACCTACCGCAGCGCCACGCTGGGCGGGCTGTTTGGCGGTGGCTTTGGCGGTGCGGGCTCCATCAACCACGGCCCGCTGGCTGCGCCCGGCAATGTGCTGGCCGTACGCGCGATGACGGTAGAGCCCGAGCCGCAGGTCATCGAACTGCGCGGCCCCGAGGCCATGCTGCTGCACCACACCTACGGCACCAATGGCATCGTGCTGGAGCTGGAAGTGGCCCTGACCCCTGCCGTGGAGTGGACCGAATGCATCGCCACCTTCGAGCAGTTTGACGCCGCGCTGGACTTTGCCGACCGCTTTGGCAGCGCCCCCGGGCTGGAGAAAAAAGAGGTGTGTTTTCTGGCCGCACCCATCCCGCAATACTTCACCAGCCTGGCCGAGCACTTGCCCGCCGACCAGCACGCGGTGCTGATGCTGGTAGCCCCGCACTCCGAAGCCGGCATGCGCGATATGGTGGCTCAGCACGGCGGCCAGATTACCTACCGCAAGACCGCCGACGAAGTGGCCGGCAGCCACAAGACGCTGCTCGAATACACCTGGAACCACACCACCCTGCACGCCCTCAAGGTGGACAAGGGCCTGACTTACATCCAGAGCGGCTTCAACCCCAGGCACCGCCTCAAGCAGGTGAAGGCGCTGGAGGCAGCGCTGAAGGGCGAGGTCATGATGCACCTGGAGTTCTTGCGCACCAAGGAAGGCGCCTTCAACTGCAGCGGCCTGCAGATCATCCGCTACACCACCGAAGAACGCCTGAACCAGATCATGCAGATCTACCGCGACCACGGCGTGCAGATCAACAACCCGCACGTGTACATCGTAGAAGACGGCAAGCAGAACAACCTGGACCCAGCCGTGGTGGGCATGAAGCGCCGCTTCGACCCGCAGGGCCTGCTCAACCCCGGCAAGCTGCGCAGCTGGTATGCGGCAACACAATTGGCGCCCGAGACAAAGCCAGCGCGACAAACTGCCTGAGAGCGCCTCACAAACTTCCCTGGCGTCGTTGTTCCACCTTGCCGTACTCCTTGTACTGCCTGAGGCCGAACGCCTAGGGATGGCCGCTTCGCTGAGTTTTTTGAGCCGCTCTAAGTCCATCCCGCCCACCACTGCGCCCTCGTCCACAAGGCGAGAGGAAGGAAGCTCAGGTCAGATCCATCCGCTGCGCGCCAACCACTGCACCAGCAGCCGTGTCACCGTTTCAGGTTGCTCCATGGTCAGCATGTGGCCGCTGTCCGGCAAGAGGTGGTGCTCAGCACCGGGCACCAGCGCCGCAATCTCAGCCGAACATTCGGGCGGCGTGAGCTGGTCAGCCTCGCCGCATACCACCAGCACCGGGCAGGCCACGCCGGGCAGGTGCTGGCGGGCATCGGGCCGATGGATGACGGCGCGGTTCTGGCGAACCAGGTGGGAGGCGCCTGCGTCCAGCACAAAGTCGAGATAGGCCTGCACCAGCTCAGGCCGCGTGGCGTTGTCAGGATGAAAGGCAAAGGCCACGTTGGGCTCGATCACTTCGCGCAGGCGGCCTTGTTCAAAGAGTTCGATAGCGGCTTCGCGCAGCGCCCGCATATCCGGCGTCTCGGGCCGCGCGGTGGTGCCCAGCAGCGCGAGCCCGGCCACACGCTCCGGCGCTTGGCGCGCGGCTTCCATGGCGATCATGCCGCCCATCGATGCACCGGCCAGCACCAGTGGCCCCGCGTGCTGTGCCAGCAGCCGGGCGGCAAAGTCCTCGATGGTGTGCAGACCCACATCCTGGTGGGCCGTGGCGACAGCGGGGCGCAGCGCGGCGGGCAGCAGCGGCAGCACGCCGCGCCACATGCGTTCATCGGCCGCGAGGCCGGGCAGGAGCAGAAGTTGGGGGGAATGGGACATGGGTGAATCAGGGCATCACCAAGTTGGTGCGCGGTCAGCAAAAGGGAGACAGCCTCGGGAGCGGGGCACGGACCGCACATTGTGAACAGCCGATGATCGCTTGTCACCGCCCCCGGAATAGTTGCCCGCGATGGCTCGGGACTTGCTAGCATGGCCTGCATATGCCTATCCACGCCGCGCTCCACCACGTCACGCATTACCAATACGACCGGCTGGTAGGCCTCGGGCCACAGACCATCCGATTGCGGCCCGCGCCCCACTGCCGCAGCAATGTGATTTCGTACTCGCTCAAGGTCGAGCCCGCGCAGCACTTCATCAACTGGCAGCAGGACCCGTTTGCCAACTACCAGGCGCGGCTGGTCTTCCCCGAGAAGACGCGCGAGTTCAAGGTCACGGTGGACCTGGTGGTGGAAATGGCGGTGTACAACCCCTTCGACTTCTTCCTGGAGCCCGAGGCCGAGAACATCCCGTTCAAGTACAGCAGCGATGTGCAGCAGGAGCTGGCGCCCTACCTGGCCACCGACCCGATGACACCGCTGGTGCAGGCCTATCTGGACAAGGTGGACCGCAGCAAGCAGCGCACCATCGATTTCCTGGTCAAGCTCAACCAGCAGGTCTCGCAAGACATCCGCTACCTGATCCGCATGGAACCCGGCGTGCAGACACCCGAGGAAACGCTGCAAAAGGCCAGCGGCTCGTGCCGCGACTCGGGCTGGCTGCTGGTGCAGCTGCTGCGCCACCTGGGGCTGGCGGCGCGGTTTGTGTCGGGCTACCTGATCCAGCTCACGCCCGATGTGAAGGCGCTCGATGGCCCCAGCGGCACCGACCACGACTTCACCGACCTGCACGCCTGGTGCGAGGTCTACCTGCCCGGCGCAGGCTGGATCGGCCTGGATGCCACCAGCGGGTTGATGGCGGGCGAGGGCCACATCCCGCTCGCTTGCACACCCCAGCCCTCGGGCGCCGCGCCGATTGAAGGCGGCGTGGACAAAGCCGAGGTGGAGTTCAGCCATGAGATGCGCGTCACGCGCATCTACGAATCGCCCCGCGTGACCAAGCCCTACACCGAAGACCAGTGGCAGGCTGTGCTGGCGCTGGGCGAGCAGGTGGACGCCGACCTGGTGGCGGGCGACGTGCGGCTGACGATGGGCGGCGAGCCCACCTTTGTGGCCGTGGGCGACCGCGACGCGCCCGAGTGGAACACCGACGCGCTGGGCCCCACCAAACGCGGCTTTGCCACCGAACTCACGCACAAGCTGCGCGCCGAATACGGCCAGGGCGGCTTCCTGCACTTTGGCCAGGGCAAGTGGTATCCGGGCGAGCAGCTGCCGCGCTGGGCACTGTCGATCTGCTGGCGCGCCGACGGCCAGCCCGCGTGGCAGAACCCCGCGCTGTTTGCTGACGAACGCGACCCATCCCACTACACCAGCGCCGACGCCGAGCGTTTTGTGCGCCACCTCACGCGCAAGCTGGGCGTGACGGACCGCTACATCCAGCCCGGTTATGAGGACACCTTCTACTACCTGTGGCGCGAGCGGCGCCTGCCGGTCAACGTGGACCCGTTTGACGCACGTCTGGACGATGAGCTGGAGCGCGCACGCCTGCGCCGCGTGTTCGAGCAAAAACTCGACAGCGTGGTGGGCTATGTGCTGCCGCTGCAGGCAGGCGAAGGCGCGGGCACGCTGGCGGGCAGCGTGTGGAGTACCGGGCCGTGGTTCTTCCGCGATGACCGCATGCTGCTCATCCCCGGCGATTCGCCCATGGGCTACCGCCTGCCGCTGGACGCCCTGCCCTGGGTGAAGGCATCAGACACCGAGCACCTGATCCCGCAAGACCCGACCGCGCCCCAGAGCCCGCTGGCCGCTGCCACCACGCTGCGGGCGCGGTATTCCGTGCCATCCGGCCCGGTCACTGGCGACCGCGACCTGCCCTACCTGGCAGGCGCCACCGCCCCTGGCGAGGCACGGCGCGTAACGCAGAGCACTGCGGGTGGTGATAACGCGCGCCTGTCCGGTCAGCCCGACCCGCATGCGGGCGTGCAGCCACCCGGCAAGTTCCAGTCGGCCGCAGGCCTGTCGCGCACGGCGCTGTGCGTGGAGGTGCGCGATCCGCGCCGAGCCAGCGGCCCCAAGGCCGAGAAGGTGGGCGAAAAGTACGGCGTGCTCTATGTCTTCATGCCGCCGCTGTCGCGCCTCCATGATTACCTGGACCTGCTGGCCGCCATCGAAGCCACGGCCGAAGAGCTGGGCATGAAGATCGTGCTCGAAGGCTACCCGCCCCCGCGCGACGCACGCCTGAAGGTGCTGGCAGTCACGCCCGACCCGGGCGTGATCGAAGTGAACATCCACCCCGCCAGCCATTGGAAGGAGCTGGTGCAGCACACCGAGTTTCTGTACCAGGCCGCGTGGGAGACGCGCCTGTCGGCCGAGAAGTTCATGACCGATGGCCGCCACACCGGCACCGGTGGCGGCAACCACTTTGTGATGGGCGGCGCCACACCGGCCGACTCGCCGTTCTTGCGCAAGCCCGAGTTGCTGGCCAGCCTGCTGCTGTACTGGCACAACCACCCCAGCCTGAGCTACCTGTTCAGCGGCCTGTTCATCGGCCCCACCAGCCAGTCGCCACGCGTGGACGAGGCGCGCAACGACCAGCTGTATGAGCTGGAGATCGCACTGCGCGAGATCGAAACCAACCGCGCAACCTATGGCCAGGACATGCCGCCGTGGCTGGTAGACCGCACGCTGCGCAACATCCTGGTGGACGTGACGGGCAACACGCACCGCAGCGAGTTTTCCATCGACAAGATGTTCTCGCCCGACAGTAGCACCGGCCGCCTGGGCCTGCTGGAGCTGCGTGCGTTCGAGATGCCGCCCCACGCCCACATGAGCGTGGTGCAGCAGTTGCTGCTGCGCGCACTGATCGCCCGCTTCTGGAAGACCCCCTACCGCGCCCCCGCCGCCCGCTGGGGCACCGAGCTGCACGACCGCTGGATGCTGCCCACCTTCATCCAGCAGGACATGCACGATGTGGTGGCCGAGATGAACGCCGCAGGCTACGCGTTTGACGCGGCCTGGTTTGCACCGCAGTTCGAGTTCCGCTTCCCCATGGTCGGCACGGTGAAATCGATGGGCGTGGAGCTGACCCTGCGCAATGCGCTGGAGCCCTGGCATGTGATGGGCGAGGAAGGCTCAGCCGGGGGCACCGTGCGCTATGTGGACTCGTCGCTGGAGCGCATCGAGGTGCGCGTGACGGGCATGAACGAAAGCCGCCATGTGGTCACCGTCAACGGCCAGCCGCTGCCGCTGCAAAGCACCGGCACCACCGGCGAGTTTGTAGCCGGTGTGCGCTACAAGGCCTGGAACCCGCCCTCGGCCCTGCACCCCACCATTGGCGCCCATGTGCCGCTCACGTTCGACATCGTGGACACCTGGATGAACCGCTCGCTCGGCGGCTGCCAGTACCACGTGGCGCACCCGGGCGGGCGCAACTACGACACCTTCCCGGTCAACGCGTATGAGGCCGAAAGCCGTCGCCTGGCGCGCTTCTCGCGCATGGGCCACACGCCGGGCAGGCTGGCGGTGCCGCCTGCGACCATTGAACTGCCGGGCAGCCGGGAGTTTCCGTTCACACTGGATCTGCGGCGCAAGATGCGGAGGTAGAGAAGCCCCCGTGAGTCGCCTGCGGCGCCTTCCCCCCAGGGGGACGACGCCCTTGCTGCGGGGCGGCCCTTGCTTGGCGTCTCTGGCATCGGCCCCGCCAGTTTCGACGGTGCGGGTTACCCGCAGAGTGTTGTCGACCAAATGCCCGAAAATCGAGCGCAGTGAACCACCTCAACGACAGCCTCCCCACCCCCGACCCCTCTGACAGCGCAGCCCAGTTGGCGGCTGCACTGGCGCCTGCTGCGGCGGCCGGGCATTTTGACGAGCTGCGGGGTGCCAGCGTGGCGGACGCCCCCGGCGCTGCCACTGCATCAGCCACTCCCAAATCAATAGCAAACAAGCCAGATATCACTAGCGCCTGGGGCCAATTCTTTGATCAATTGGGGCCCGAGGGCTTCCAGGACCTGGACCGGCGCATGCAAAGCCTGCAGCGCCAGGTGCGCGACAACGGCATCACCTACAACGTCTATGCCGACGCCGACGGCCCGCAGCGGCCCTGGTCGGTGGACCTGTTCCCGCTGATCCTTTCGCAGGGGGACTGGGCACACATCGAGCGCGGCGTGCTGCAACGCGCACGCCTGCTCAACCGCGTGATGGCCGACGTGTATGGCCCGCAGGAGCTGCTGCGCAAAGGCCTGATGCCCAGCGCGCTGGTGCAGGGCCACCCGGGCTACCTGCGCGCCATGCATGGCGTGCAGCCCGTGGGCGGCACCCATTTGCACATCGCGGCGTTCGACATGGCGCGCGATGCGCAGGGCGACTGGTGGGTGGTGACGCAGCGCACGCAGGCGCCCTCAGGCCTGGGGTATTTGCTGGAGAACCGGCTGCTCATCTCGCGCCTGTTCCCCGAGGCGTTCAGCCAGATGCATGTGCAGCGCCTGGCCGCCACCTACCGCGCACTGCTCGACGGGCTGCGGCAGATGAGCCCGGCGGGGGCAGATGCGCGCATCGTGCTGCTCACGCCCGGCCCGTACAACGAGACCTATTTTGAGCACGCGTACCTGGCGCGCTACCTGGGTCTGACGCTGGTGGAGGGCAACGACCTCACGGTGCGCGACGCGCGCCTGTACCTCAAGACGCTGCACGGCCTGCAGCCGGTGCACGGCATCCTCAAGCGCCTGGACGACGAGTTTCTGGACCCACTGGAGCTGCGCAGCGACTCGCGCCTGGGCGTGCCAGGCCTGCTGCAGGCCATCCGCGCGGGCAATGTGCTGGTGGCCAATGCGCCGGGCTCGGCGTTCCTCGAATCGTCGGCGCTGCTGGGCTTCATGCCCGCGCTGTCGCGCCACCTGCTGGGCGAAGAGCTGGCCCTGCCGTCGCTGCCCACCTGGTGGTGTGGCGAGCGCTCGGCCATGCAGGCGGTGCTGCCGCAGCTCGCGCACAGCGTGATCCGCCCCACCTGGCCCATGGCGCAGCGCGTGCCCGTGCTGGGCGGTGCGCTGTCGGCGCAAGACCTGGCGCAGTGGTCCGCACGCATCGAAGCCCAGGGCGACGAATACACCGTGCAGGCCCACCTGCCGCTGTCGCAAATGCCCACCTGGCGCAGTGACGCCGCAGAGGGTGTGGGCCAGGACGGTGGCCCCATCGCCCCCCGCTCGGTGATGCTGCGCGTGTTTGCGGTGTGCGACGGCCCAGGCTCGTGGCGCGTGCTGCCGGGCGGGCTGGCCCGCCTGGCCCAGGGCGACAGCGGCATTACGTCGATGCAGCGCGGCGGCAGCAGCGCTGATGTGTGGGTGCAGACCGATGGCCCCGTGGACACCACCACGCTGCTGGCCCACAACCAGGCCGCGCCCGCCGTGGTGCACCGCAGCCGCCAAGTGACCAGCCGCGCGGCCGAAAACCTGTTCTGGCTGGGCCGCTACACCGAACGCACCGAGAACGTCACGCGCCTGGCGCGCATCACGCTGCAATGCCTCAATGGGGAGGACCAGACCTCGCAGCCGCTGCTGACCTGGCTGAGCGCCCTGGGCGTGAGCCAGGGGCTGGTGCTGCCGACCGTGCCTGCGGCCGGGCAGGCACGGCGCGTGTTCGAGCGCTCGCTGATCGCTGGGCTGACGCAGCCCGCGCAGGTGACCAGCGTGGGCTACAACCTGCGCGGCATCCTGGGTGCAGCCTCGGCCGTGCGCGACCGTTTGTCGCAAGAGCACTGGAACCTCATCGTGCGGGCGGAGGCGGAGTTTTTTGCACCCCGCACCGGGGCCGAAGACGACGGCGACTATTCGCCGCTGGATGCGCTGCGCCAGCTGGAAGTGCTGAGCGGCCATACCGCCGCCATGACCGGCCAGCAGACCGACCGCATGACCCGCGACGACGGCTGGCGCCTGCTGTCCATCGGCCGCCATCTGGAGCGCCTGGGCTTTCTGGCCTCGGCACTGGAAAGCGGCCTGCAGACCGGCGCCGTGCACGATGAGGGCGGCTTCGAGGCCATGGTGGCGCTGTTTGACAGCACCATCACCTTCCATGCGCAGTACCAGCAGCGGCGCGACATGCCCGCGCTGCTGGACCTGCTGGTGATCGACCGCGACAACCCCCGCTCGCTGGCCTGGGTGGCGCAGACGCTGCGCGGGCGCATTGCCAAGATCGAAGCGGCCGGGGGCACGCCCGGCGAATCCGCCGCCACGGGCATTCCGGAGGCGTCCAACCTGTCGCTGGTGGCCCTGTGCGCACAGGACGCCGAAGGCCGCCATGCCGCGCTGGAGGAATATCTGGGCCGCTGTGTGCGGGGCGTGATGGGCTTGTCGGATGTGCTGGCCACGCGCTACTTCACGCATTCGGCGGATGCACTTCGGCACAGCGTAGGAGCTTGACCATGAAGCTGCGCGTCATCCACGAAACGGTGTACCACTACAGCCCGGCGGTGCAAAACGCCCAGCACATGGCCCATCTGCGCCCGCGCACCGGTGTGGTGCAACGCGTGCTGACCCACAGTCTGCAGGTGGACCCCGCCCCAACACAGTGCAACATGGTGCAGGACGTGTTTGGGAACACCCGCGCGTTCTTCAGCCTGCCGTTCACCCACGAGCAACTGCGGGTACGCGCCGAAAGCCTGCTGGAGACCCTGCCCGTGCCTGCCGCACCGCCTGGCGAGCCCTGGGAGGCCGTGCGCGAGCGACTGGGTTATCGGCGCGGCCAGCCCTACCACGCGGCCACCGAGTTCAGCTTTGCCTCGCCCTACATTCCCCGGCATGCCGACTTTGTGGCCTATGCCGCCGAGAGCTTTGCACCCGGCCGCCCACTGATGCAGGCCGCCAGCCACCTGATGTCGCGCATCCACGCCGACTTTGCCTACACCGCCAACGCCACCGACGCCGGCACGCCCGCGCTCGAATCGCTGCGGCTGCGCCGGGGCGTGTGCCAGGACTTTGCCCACGTGATGATCGGCTGCCTGCGCAGCCTGGGCTTGGCGGCGCGGTATGTGAGCGGCTACCTGCTGACCGAGCCCCCGCCCGGGCAACCCCGGCTGGTGGGGGCCGATGCCTCGCACGCCTGGGTGTCGGTGTGGTCACCGGCAGCCGACGAAAGTGATGGCGCATCAGGCGACAACACCTGGTTTGACCTGGACCCCACCAACGACCGCGCGGCGGGCGAGGACTATGTGACCCTGGCCATCGGCCGCGATTTTTCGGATGTGTCGCCGCTGCGCGGCGTGATCCACGGCGGCGACCACCATGTGCTGCAGGTGGGCGTGACGGTGGAGCCGGTGCCCGGCGCAGCAGTGGCTACTGCTGCAGCCGCTGCGCCAGATGCACCAGATACACCCCTCACACCGCCGCAGGCACCAGAAAGTCCCGGCTGATCCGCGCGCCCAGGTCGTTCACCCGCTCCAGGAACTGGGTGAGGTAGGCGTGCAGTCCATGGGTCAGGATTTCATCGATGCGTGCGAACTTCAGGTGCGCCAGCAGCCGCCCCGCGTGCCGCTGGGTCTCGGCCGACTGGCCGCTGCCCAGCATGTCGAGGTTGCCCAGCACCTCTTTCATGCAAGCGTGCAGTGAGCGGGGCATGTCGGCCCGCAGGATCAGCAGTTCGGCCACACGTTCGGGCGTGATCACGTCGCGGTATACCTTGCGGTAGGTCTCGAAGCCCGACACGCTGAGCAGGATGGCGCTCCAGTGGTAGAAGTCGTAGTCTTGGTCCTGCGCCGTGGCCGCGCCCATGAAGTCGCTCTGCACCGCGTGAAACTTCACATCCAGCAGCCGCGCCGTGTTGTCGGCCCGCTCCAGAAAGGTGCCCAGGCGCATGAAGTGCAGCGCCTCGTCCTGCAGCATGGTGCCCACTGTCACACCCCGCGAGAGGTGCGAGCGGAACTTCACCCATTCGAAGAATCGCGCCGGGTCCTGCTCCAGTGCACCGCTGGCGATCAAGCGGTTCACTTCGAGCCAGGTCTGGTTCTGGATCTCCCAGGCCTCGGTGTTGAGCGCACCGCGTACGGCCCGCGCGTTCTCGCGCGCGGCCTGAAGACAGGCCAGAATGGACGATGGGTTGGAAGGGTCCTTGACCATGAAGTCCAGCACCTTGGCAGGGGTCACTTCGCCATGCTGGGCGGTGTAGGCGGGCAGCAGCTCGCTGATGGACAGCAACCCTTGCCAGCCCTGCTTGGCGACTTCGGTCGACTGCGGCAGCAGCGCGCTCTGGTAATTCACATCCAGCATGCGCGCCGTATTTTCGGCGCGCTCGGTATAGCGTGCCATCCAGAAAAGATGGTCAGCGGTGCGGCTCAGCATGGTCGCGCCCTCCCTTGGCGTCGTGTGTGGCTCGGTACTGGCTGCTCACGGGGTTTCAACAGGCCCATGGCAGACACCTAGCAAGTTCCAGGCCGCCACCCTTGTCGCTCTTTGATGCAGGCAAAAAACCTAGGGAAAAGTGGCGCTAGCGCACGTCCTTGCTGGTTGTTTTGCTATTTTTTTTGACGTTTTGTTTGGGAGCCGGTGCGGGCTGCGGAGCCGGAGCAGCGACTGGGGCGGGCCGCCGGGCGGCTTCGCGCACCACGTCATGCACAAACCGCAGTTTGGCCAGCACCTCGCCTGCCAACGCAAACGGATAGGCATCTGGCTGCCCCAAGCTGCGGGTGAGGCTGTTGAGCAGCAGTGTCAGCGGCACCAGGTGCTGCACCATCGACTGGAAATCAGGCGCCGGGCTGGCAAACGGGTCGATGGCGCTGCTGCGCTGCGCCCCATAAATGCCCGGGATCGTGACCTCGGTCGCGTAGCTGGCCGACGTCTCCAGCAGATCGATCATGTGCAGGTAATGGGCCCATGTTTCGGCCCAGTCTTCCCAGGGGTGGGCAGCGGCATAGGCGCTGACATGGTGGTCGACCCAGTCGCCCAGGTCGTTGCCCTTGGCGTAGTGAGCCTCCAGCGCGGCAGCGTAGTCCTGGCGCTCATCGCCAAACATCTGGCGAAAATCTTCCAGGCGGCCACCGTCGCGCACCAGCTGGTCCCAATAAAAATGGCCGGACTCATGCCGCAGGTGGCCAATCAGCGTGCGGTAGGGCTCACCCAGCGCGATGCGGCGGCGTGCGCGCTCATCGTCATCGGCCTCGGCCACATTCAGCGTAATCGTTCCGCTGTGGTGGCCCGTCAACACCGGCGGACCACCGGGCACCTCGGCCAGAAATTCAAAAACGGGTCCGGTGCGCCCGGGGGCGGGCTCCAGGCCCAGGCGGGCCAGGCTGTAGAACAGGCGCCGCTTGGCGGCCTCGATCTGCATCCAGCGGCCCATGTTCGCGGGCTCCGACAGATCGGGCAACACCCGGGTCTGGCGGCACGATACACACAGTTCCGCATAGTCGTTGGCAGGCACGGCAAAGTTGCAGGCCTGGTGTTCGGTATGGTTGCGGCACATACGGTACAAGCGACCGCTGTAATCCGAGCCACCGCGCCCGCCCCGGCGGCGCCACAGGTCGGCGCCATCCTGCGGCGCAGGCGCCAGGGCCGCGATGGTCAACACATCGGGCAAAAATGCCAGCGCGCTGCCACAGTGCAGACACTGCACGCTGTCGAAAAAAACCAGATGACCGCAATGGTCGCAATTGAATACCCGCATGGTGTGGAGCTTATACCCGGTGGGGTGTGGCAAACGAGCAAGACCCAGGGGTATGCCTGCTGGCGCCCCATGAAAAAAGCAGGCTCCAGGAGGTACCCGGAGCCTGCTCAGCGGTCAGTGCCTATGCGCTACCGGCAGGAAGCCCGCAGCGCAATGTTCAGGCATCCGGTCAGGGACGAACCACGATGCTGTTGCGCACTTCACGCACATTCTTGGTGTTGCGTGCGATGGCTTCAGCCTGGTTCTTTTCAGCTTGCGACTTGGCAAAGCCCGAGAGCTGCACCGTGCCGTTGAGCGTTTCCACGCTGATCGACGTGGCGGAGACGGATTTGTCTTCAGCCATTTTTGCCTTGACGGCGGTGGTGATGCCGGCGTCATCTACATAGGCGCCAACGGTCTGTTGTTCACGGGCCACCGAGCAGCCCGTGGCCGTGATGATGGTGATGCCAGCGACAGCGGCAAAGGCGAGTGCACGTGCGTATTTCATGGTGTTGTCCTTGTTTGAAAATGGTTGGGAACGCGGGTGCTGGAAGATTGCAATCTGCCGGTCTGTTGCACCCTCCGCGACCGGCGGACTGTAGGGATAGAGACAGGCTTCAGTAGGCGTGCTTGCGGCGCGACATCCAGAGCACCAGGGTTGCGAGTACGGCACCCGATGCTGCGGCGATCACCATCGATTTGCCGGGTTGCTCCGCCACATATTTGGTGGTGGCGTCTGCTGCATGCTGCATCTGGCGACGGGCACGGGCACTGGTTTCTGCGCAATAGCCGATGCTGCGGGCTGCCAGATCCTGGGCACGCGCTGCCAAGTCGTCAATGACGGGGTCGGTCTGGCTGCGAAGGGCACGTACGCCTTCTTCTGCTTTTTCCAGCGAGGTGTTAGCGGCCGTGCGGGTGGACTGCACGGCGTCTTGGGCGCTTTGCAGCACATCATCTGCGAGATGGCGTGCGCCGTTGGCAACTTTGTCGGTAGCGGTCTGGATACTCATGCGGAAACTCCTTGAAGGGGTGGATGCGGAATGTTTGGTTTCACGGCCGGGGCGTCAGCCCTTTTTGAGCAGACCCAGTACAAAGGTCACAACCGCCATGATGACGAACACGAAGAACAGAATCTTGGCGATGCCCACGGCACCGGCAGCAATACCGCCAAAGCCGAACAGGGCTGCGATCAGCGCGATCACCAGAAAAACAACTGCGTAGTGCAACATTTCTTTCTCCTTCTCCTCTTGAGGGGGCCGGTTGCCGGCGGGTGGGTTGGCACATGAATTTCAGCGCCTGGAATCCACTGTAAGGAGCATGGAGAGTCAAAGATGCCGGTGCCCGGCGCGCAAGCCTGTCGGCGGTGCAGCGGGCCGCCTGTAGGACGGCGCGCTGCGGCTCGCTATCCCTGGCCCAAGGCCGCTAGGTCAAGCGGCCAGAGAGGGCGGCTGCGACGACGCCTCGGCGCCATGGCGCTGCAGCGGGAGCACGGCAGAGACCAGGGTGCCGTTGCCCGGGCGCGAGGTGATGGACAGCCTGCCGCCCGCAGACTCCACGCGGTGGCGCATTCCCGACAGCCCGTGCGAGGTAGGACGCACCGTGGCGGGATCGAACCCCTCGCCATCGTCGCGCACCTGAACTGCCACATGCGTGGGGTAACCGTGTACCGACACCAGCACCTTGTTGGCTTTGGCGTATTTGCCGATGTTAGTCAACGCCTCCTGCACCATGCGGTACACCGTGAGTTGCGAGGCATCAGGCAACTGCACGGATTCCAGGCTCGTTTCCACTTCGATACCTGCGCGTTCGGCATATTCGCGGGTGAGGATCTCGATCGCGGCCGTCAGTCCGAGGTTGGAGAGCGATGAGGGCCGCAGGTCTTCAATGATGCGGCGCTTGAGCGCAATACCGCTGTTGAGCGTTTCGGTCAGGTGCTTGAGCCGCTCTGCCACCTCGGGGGCGTTGGCGTCGATCCTGGACTTGAGCCGCGCAACATCCAGCTTGGCCGCAGTGAGCAGCGCCCCCAACTCATCGTGCAGCTCGCGCGCAAGGTGCCCACGTTCATCTTCACGTACTTGCTGCAGATGGTTTGCCAGCTCGGAAAGAGTTGCGGTACGGGCCTTTACAAGGCCTTCCAGGCGGTCCCGTTCGCGCTCCAGCAGGGCCTGTTCGCGCTGGTTAACGACCTGCAGCGCCTGCGCCTGGCGCAGATACATGTAGAACGCCAGCAAGCCAATGACCGTCACCGTGGCAATGCCAATGCGCGACAGCATGAGCGACTGCTCGATCTGGTCCTGGCCTTGTTTCACGTGCATGTCGCTGCGGGCAATCAACTCCAGCGCGTGCTTGCGGATGGCCTCCATGTGCTCCTTGCCCACATCGGTATGCAGGATGAACTTCCAGGCATCTTCATTGCCCTGCCGGCGCAAACGCAGGCTCAGTTCCATCTCCGCGAGCTTGCGGGATATCTGCCGCGACAGCAGCGCAAATTCCTGCATGTCTTCGGGGGCATCCATGAACAGCCCGCGCAAGCCGTCCAGGTTGGTCTGCACGGTAGCCACCGCCTTGTCGTAAGGCTCCAGATAAGTCTCGTTGCCGGTGAGCAGATAGCCACGCTGCCCGGTTTCTGCGTCCAGCATGCTCTGCAGCAACAGGTTGACGGCCTTGCGCGTGTTCTGACCGTGGCTCATCTGCTCCACGGCATCTTGTGAGCGCATGTGACCCGTTTCGTTGATACCCACCAGCACCATCGCCGCCAGCAACGCCATGGGCAGGCTCAAGGCCATCTTGCGGACCTTGGGCAGCCAGATGCGGGTGTTTTCTTTAAGACTCATACGCGGTATTCTGGATAATGTGTGAAGACCGGGCACCACCCTGCCAACAGGGATGACGTGCCGGAGACGCTTTCCAACCAACAAACATCAGGAGCGGCATCACCGCCCTGCGAAAGAAAGATCGATGATCAAGATTGGCATTGTGGATGACCACGCGATAGTTCGTTCCGGGCTGCGGCAGTTCCTGTCCGAGCATGTGGATCTGCGGGTGGAGGGTGAGGCCTCCAACGGCCGTGAAGCCATCGACCTGGTGCGCAACAAGGAAATTGATGTCCTGCTCATGGACCTGTCGATGCCCGGACAGAGCGGGCTGGATGCGCTGGCCATGCTGCGGGCCAAAGCCCCCGACATGGGCATCCTGATTCTGAGCGGCTACCCTGAAGAGCACTATGCGATCAACCTGATCCGCCAGGGCGCCAGCGGCTACCTGAACAAGGAGTGCGAACCCTCTGAAATCGTGGAGGCGATACGCACCATTGCGCTGGGCCGTCGCTACCTGACGCCTGCCGTGGCCGAACTGCTGGCCCAGCAACTCAATCGCAAGGACGACGCACCGCCCCACGAGCAGTTGTCGGAACGCGAGTTCCAGGTGTTCCTCAAGCTGGCCAAGGGAGAGACGGCAGGCGATATCGCCAAGGCCTTGTCGCTCAGCGTCAAGACGGTGAGCACCTATCGCACGCGATTGATGGAAAAGATGAGCCTGTCGTCCAACAGCGATCTGACCTACTACGCGCTCAAGAACCGCTTGATTGACTGACATGGAGCAGTGGCCTCAGTCCGGGGTCATTGGGCCTGACTCAGCCCGCTGGCGAGAAGAGTAGAAAATAAAAAGCCCCGCCGCGCGCGCCCGCGCTGCAGGGCGCAGCATCACAGCGAATGGCCAGGCGATGACAGGGACTGGCCAGCTTCCATTCCCGCAGGACTGCTGCTGTGCTGGATGCAGTAGTCCACCAGCGCATCAATTTCGTTGGATTTGTCGAAGACCGCGTCCACCCCCAGCTGTGCGCAGCGCATGCGCACATCGGGTGTCGCGTAGTTGCTCAGCACCACCATCTTCTGGCCGGGGCGGCGCGAGCGGCATGCCGCCAGGACCCCTAGCCCACTGCCCTGGCGCAGAAAAAGATCCACTATCGCCAGATCCCACTGCTCACCATGGGTGGCGAGCCAGTTCTTGCCCTCGTCCTCGGTCTCAGCGACTCCTACCGCCTCTACGGACGCCAACTCTTCGAGCGTCCCGATCAGGTTCTCTCGAATGGTGGCGTTGTCTTCAACGATATAGGTGCGGAGTTTCACAGAAGGGTCCCGTTTCACTACCAACGCACATTTACGCTGGTCGAGCCTCAAATTTAGTGGCTCAGCTGAGCGGATTCTGCCAGCCGCCGCACGCGGACGCTGTAGGAGTAATCCTACCGAGCAACACACACCGTGCAGTGCGGCGCACGCGCCACGTTCATCGTGCTCCACTCCATGGACCGTCCATCCAGCATCAACAGACGCCCAGCCAGTGACGTTCCGATGCCTGCAAGCAGCTTGAGCGCCTCGGCCGCCTGCATGGCACCCACCACGCCCACCAGCGGGGCAAACACGCCCATGGTGGAGCAACGCACCTCTTCAAAATCAGCCTCGGGCGGAAAAATACAGGCGTAACAGGGCGACGCAGCCTGGCGCGGGTCCACCACCGTGATCTGGGCATCAAAGCGGATGACGGCCCCCGCAACAAGGGGCTTGCGATGGCGCACACAGGCCGCATTGACGGCGTGGCGTGTTGCGTAGTTGTCGCTGCAATCGAGCACCACGCAAGCGTCTTGCACCAAGGTATCGAGCACAGCGGCATCTGCGCGCGCCTGGAGCACGGTCACCCGAACTTCGGGGTTGATGGCTGCCATGGCGCTGGCTGCAGACGCCACCTTGGGCTGGCCGACGCGCGCGGTGGTGTGTGCGATTTGGCGTTGCAGGTTGGTCAGGTCCACCACATCGTCGTCCACCAGGGTGATGTGCCCCACACCGGCAGATGCCAGGTACAGCGCGGCAGGCGAGCCCAGTCCACCCGCACCGATGATGAGGGCATGGGACGCCAGCACCTGCTCCTGCCCCTCGATGCCCATCTCGTCGAGCAGGATGTGGCGGGAGTACCGCAGGAGCTGGTCATCGGTCATGGCGAGAGTCTCAAGAAAAGAAGAGCAAGAAGGACAAGAAAAAAGGCCGGACTTCGCTGGAAATCCGGCCTTCAGCACAGGGAGCGAAAGCTCAATTTTCTTTCTTTTCGTCCTTGCGTTCCGTCAGTGTCTTGCTGACCAGCACAGGGCGGCCCTTGAGCTGGTTGAGCGCCTGCACGAGCTGGAAGTCCTTGTCCGAACCGAACTCTGGAGCCTTGCGTTCTGTTGCAGGCTTTTTGGCTTCTTCTTCCATGCGCTTGAGGGCGCTTTCGCGGGCCTTTTCACGGGCCTCATCCTTCTTTTCCTCGCCTTGGCCGCTGCCCAGGTGCTTGTCCAGATCGGCCTCGCGCATGCGCAAAGCAGCGAAGATGTTGCCTTCTTCCGATTCGTCGATCATCACGTCGGGCACGATGCCCTTGGCCTGGATCGACTTGCCACTGGGGGTGTAATAGCGTGCGGTGGTCAGCTTGATGCCGGTATCAGGCCCCAGTGGACGCACGGTCTGCACCGAGCCCTTGCCAAAGGTCTGGCTGCCCATGATGGTGGCGCGCTTGTGGTCCTGCAGAGCGCCCGCCACGATCTCGCTGGCCGACGCAGAGCCTTCATTCACCAGCACCACGAGTGGCACGGACTTGAGGGCTGCGGGCAGGCGTCGCAGCGGGTCGCCCCCGCCACGGCGCTGGTAGAAGTCGGGCGAGGCCTTGTAAGTGGCCTTGCTGTCCGCCAGTTGTCCGTTGGTCGTTACCACCGTGACGTTTTCTGGCAGGAACGCGGCCGACACGGCCACAGCCGCATCCAGCAGGCCGCCGGGGTCGTTGCGCAGGTCGAGCACCAGGCCCTTGAGGTTGGGTTCCTGCTTGTAGACCTCTTCCACCTTGCGCACAAAGTCATCGACCGTGCGCTCCTGGAACTGCGACAGGCGGATCCAGGCGTAACCTGGCTCCACCACCTTGCCCTTGACGGACTGGGTCTTGATCTCTTCGCGCGTGATGGTGACCGGGAAGGTGCGGCTCTCGTCCTTGCGGAAGATGGTGAGCGTGACCTTGGTGTTGGGCTCGCCACGCATGCGCTTGACGGCATCGTTCAAGGACAGGCCCTTGACCGCCGTTTCGTCGATCTTGGTGATCAGGTCATTGGTCTTGAGGCCAGCGCGGAAGGCGGGAGACCCTTCGATGGGCGACACCACCTTGATCAAGCCGTCTTCCTGGGTGATTTCGATACCAACCCCCACAAAACGGCCGGAAGTGCCTTCGCGAAATTCCTTGAAGGACTTCTTGTCGAAATACTGGGAGTGCGGGTCCAGGCTGGCGACCATGCCGGAGATGGCGTCGGTGATGAGCTTCTTGTCATCCACCGGTTCGACATAGTCGGTCTTTACGAGGCCAAACACTGCCGACAGCTGCTGGATTTCTTCCAGCGGCAACGGAGTCATCGCACCACGCGCGACCGTCTGCAACGAAACCGTCGTCAGAGCCCCAGCCACGACACCAACCGATACCCATCCCGCAATTTTGAGTTTGTGGCCCATACAACACCTTTACCGCTTCAAAACCAATATACACCTTGGAAGGACCAAACCCGCTGCAGTTCCGCGCAGGCACTCACTTTAGACAGGGTATCGGCGGGTTTTCCCCGTCTTTACCCAGGCTTTACGCCTTGCCTTGCGATGCCACTGCTGCAGCTGCCTTGGCAGCCGCTTCTGCATCGCCCAGATAGTAGTGGCGGATGGGCTTGAGGTCGGCGTCCAGTTCATATACCAACGGGATTCCGTTGGGAATGTTCAGGCCCACGATGTCCGACTCGGAGATGTTGTCCAGGTACTTCACCAGCGCGCGGATGGAATTGCCGTGCGCGGCGACCACCACGCGCTTGCCTGAGCGGATGGCCGGTGCCATGGCATCGTTCCAGAACGGCAGCACGCGGGCCACGGTGTCCTTCAGGCATTCCGTGAGCGGCACGCTGCCTTCTGCCAGAGCGGCGTAGCGGCGGTCGCTGCGCTCGCTGCGGGGGTCGGTGGCTTCCAGCGCTGGCGGCGGGGTGTCATAGCTGCGGCGCCACACCAGCACCTGCTCGTCGCCGTACTGCTTGGCCATGTCGGCCTTGTTCAGGCCCTGCAGGGCACCGTAGTGGCGCTCATTCAGGCGCCAGTCCTTGACCACGGGCAGCCAGGTGCAATCCATTTCGTCCAGCGTGTACCACAGGGTGTGGATGGCGCGCTTGAGCACGCTGGTGAACGCCAGGTCAAACTCGTAGCCCCCGGCCTTGAGCAGCTTGCCGGCCGACATGGCCTGGGAAACACCGGTGGGCGTGAGATCCACGTCGGTCCAGCCGGTAAAGCGGTTTTCAAGGTTCCAGGTGGATTCGCCGTGGCGAATCAGAACGAGCTTGTACATGGTTTCCCCAGGAAAGGCAGGTCAAAAAAATGCGGGCCAAAACCCAGCATTCTAGAATTACGCTGTTCGCCAACCCAAGGAAGCTTCGTGAAATTCATTATTGATAACTGGTATCTGTTCCTCGTTGCACTGGCTTCGGGCAGCATGTTGCTGTGGCCGGTCCTCAAGAACGCCAGTGGCGGCTCGCTGACGCCAGCGCGCGCCGTGCAGCTCATCAACCGCGAAAAAGCGGTGGTCATCGACGTCTGCGAAACCGAGGAATTCGCCGCCGGCCACGTGAACGGAGCCAAGAACGTGCCCCTGGGCCAACTCGAAGAGCGCCTGCCCACCGTGGTCAAAAACAAGGCCCTGCCCGTGGTGCTGGTGTGTGCCAGTGGCGCCCGCTCCAACCGCGCCGTCGCCATTGCCAAAAAACTGGGCTACGAAAACGCCCAGTCGCTCGCTGGTGGCCTGAAGGCCTGGCGAGAAGCCAGCCTGCCTGTGGAAAAAGCCTGATCCGCCCCCAGTTATTGGGTCCGCGATAGTCTTGCCACTGATTTTTAGCCCCACAGGAAGAAAGAGGAAGGTCCGCCATGCAACCCGTGAAGATGTACACCACCGCCGTCTGCCCCTACTGCATCCGGGCCAAGCAGATCCTCAAGTCCAAGGGTGTGGAGCAGATCGAGGAGATCCGCATCGACACCGACCCCGCCGCGCGCAGCCACATGATGGAGATCACCGGCCGCCGCACGGTGCCGCAGATCTACATCGGTGACACCCATGTGGGCGGCCACGACGATCTGGTGGCGCTGGACAGCCGTGGCGAGCTCATGCCCTTGTTGGGCGCCTGACCCCCTCCCCGGGCGCTGCATAATGCAGCCCCATGTGCCCGCTGCGGGAGCTGCTCCCCGGCGGGTTTTGTTTTGCTAGCAATTTTGTAAGCTCAAAGAGACTTCACCATGGCCGATCAAGAAAACCCCGTGTTCCAGATCCAGCGCGTCTACCTCAAGGACCTGTCGCTGGAGCAACCCAATTCCCCCGGCATCCTGCTCGAACAAGAGCAACCCAGCGTGGACATCCAGCTGGGTGTGGAAGCCACTCCCGTGGCCGAAGGCATTTTTGAAGTGGCCGTGACGGCTACCGTGCAGACCAAGATCAAGGACAAGACCGTGTTCCTGGTCGAAGCCAAGCAGGCCGGCATCTTCGAAATCCGCAACGTGCCCGAAGACCAGATGGGCCCCATCATGGGCATCGCCTGCCCGCAGATCGTGTACCCGTACCTGCGCGGCAACGTGGCCGACGTGATCAACCGCGCTGGCTTCCCGCCCGTCCACCTGGCCGAAATCAACTTCCAGGCCATGTACGAGCAGCAGCAAGCGCAGGCCGCCGGTCAAGCCTCGCCCATCATCACGCAGTGATGTAAAACGCCCCCTGAGTCGCTTCGCGCCTTCCCCTCTCTCTACGCGCTGCGCGCTACGGGAGGGGGACGCAGCCAGCGGCCTGGCAAAGCCAGTTCCGCGGCTACCGCGCTTGGGCCACGCCGGTTCCACGGACGGCCGACGAAGCACAGCGCAGTGGGCCCTTGAAATCAATGCTATTTTTGGCCTCTACCGCACGATAGATAAGCGCAAGCAGCTATGAAAATCATAGTATTGGGCGCTGGTGCCTGGGGCTCTGCGGTCGCCATGAGCGCAGCCCAGCACCCTGCCGGGCACGCGGTCACCCTGTGGGCCCGCGATGCAGCCCAGGCGCAAAGCATGCGCGCCCAGGCACAAAACGCCCGCTACCTGCCGGGCATTGCCCTCCCCCTGTCCCTCTCAGTGGTCGATGGCGACTTCCGCGCGCTGTTGCCCGGTGCCGACCTGGTCATCGTGGCCACGCCCATGGCCGCCCTGCGCGGCATGCTGCTGGCGCTGCGCGGGTGCACGGCACCTGTGGCCTGGCTGTGCAAGGGCTTCGAGGCGGTGCCTGCCGGTGCCAATTCAGCATCTTTTGGGCTGCTGGCGCACGAAGTACAAGCCCAAGTAGCTCCTGATTTAATAGCAGGCGTATTCAGCGGCCCGAGCTTTGCGCAGGAAGTCGCCCTGGGGCAGCCCACAGCCCTGGTGGCCGCCAGCGCCCATGCAGCCGTGCGCGATGCGCTGGTCAAAGCCTTTCACAGCCCGAGCGTGCGCGTGTATGCCAACGAAGACATCGTGGGCGTGGAAGTGGGCGGCGCGGTGAAGAACGTGCTGGCCATTGCCACCGGCCTGTGCGACGGGCTGGCGCTGGGTCTCAACGCCCGCGCCGCACTCATCACGCGCGGCCTGGCTGAGATGACGCGGCTGGGCCTGGCGCTGGGCGCGCGGCCCGACACGTTCATGGGCCTGTCCGGCCTGGGCGACCTGGTGCTGACCGCCACCGGCGACCTGTCGCGCAACCGGCGCGTGGGCATGCTGCTGGCACAGGGCCAGACCCTGGCGCAGGCGGTGGAATCCCTGGGCCATGTGGCGGAAGGCGTCTACAGCGCCCGTACCGTGGTGCAGCGCGCACAGACCCTGGGTGTAGACATGCCCATCGCCGAGGCCGCCGTGGCCTTGCTTGACGGCCGCTTGCAACCTGCCGAGGCTGTGGCACAGCTCATGGGCCGCGGCCCCCGGGGCGAGCTCTGACGGTAGAGGCCCCGCGCAAGACCTGACCGCTACCCCACCGACAGGCGCCGCAGCAGACCCTCTTCATCGTCGGGGTGGAAGAAATAGGGGTAGAAGCTGCGCTCCACGCTGGCCAGCTTGGGCTGGCCGCCAAATTGGTCGATGAGGCGGCGCCCCTTGTCGGCGCCGATGTGCAGCAGCACGGCGGGCGCACCCACACGCTCGCACATGCGTTCGGGGCCGATCTGGTCAAAACACAGCATGCGCCGGTAGAACGGGGCGTGGCGCGGGTTCACCTCGATGACGATGTCGGTGGCGCGCCGGGCGCGGAAGGCCACGATCCACGCAATGTGGAAGATGGCACCCAGCACATGCTTGGAACGCACCCCGGGGTCCATTGCGAGCCTGCCCATCTCGCAGATGCGCGCGCCGCGCTGGCGCAGTTCGGCGATGAACTCGGGGTACTGCTCCTCGGCCGCCAGGTGCCCGTCATCCATGCGGACCGAGATGGTCCCCTGCGACTGCCCATCAATCTGCACCACCAGGCTGCTCAGGTCGCAGTCGTGCGACAAGGTGGCCTGCATGCTGTAGCCCTTGCGGGCGTACATGCGGGCCAGCAGCCCCTGGCCCTTGCGGGACAGGCGGATCTTGCAGGTCTTGGTTTCGGCACAGCCCAGGCGGCTCAGGTACTCGCCGGGGTAGGCCAGCTCGACAATGGTCTGTTCTTCGGCGTCCATGGCGGCTCCAGGGGTGGGCAAAGTGGCCTCTACCCGCCCGCGCGCCGTGCGTGGCGCGAGGCAGCCGGGGCCTCGTCGCTCCGTTGAAAACAGGGCGAAAGGCCAGCTTAGCGGCTTCTCTCGTTCCCTGGAGCCCGGGTTGGCATGGCAAGCGGACGAACGGACGCACGACCTTGGCGAAAGGCATGCCCAGCAAAAAAGCCGCAGGGCACCATGGATAGGCGCCCTGCGGCTTTTTTGGCAATCCCCTTGCGGGGCAGGATCAGAACACGCCGAACAGCATGAGCAACAGAACAACGGACAGTGGGACGCCGAGCAGCCAGGCAATGATGGGCATAGTGATCTCCTGAAAAGGGTTGAAGGGGATAAGTGATTTCACTGTAGGGCCCTCCTTTTCCCGCCCGTGTGCGCCAGCACGGCGCGTGGCCGTAGGCGCGCGCCTACCGGCTGTGGGAGCGGCGCCCGCCCCACAGCACGATCAAAGCCCTAGTTCCAGCGCCAGCAGTTCGTCCACCGTCTGACGGCGGCGGATCAGGCGCGCCTTGCCACCGTCAACGAGCACCTCGGCAATCAGTGGACGCGTGTTGTAGTTGGAGGACATCGATGCGCCATAGGCCCCGGTGTCGTGGATCACCAGCAGATCGCCCACCTGGGCGGCGGGCAGGTCGCGTGGCAGCACCACGCCGCCGTCGCCCTGGGTGAACACGTCGCCCGATTCGCACAACGGGCCTGCCACCACCGTGGGTTGCTCTGCCGCCGTCGAGCCATCGCGACGCAGCACGCTCATGCCGTGGTAGCTGCCGTACATGGACGGGCGCATGAGTTCGTTGAAGCCGGTATCGACCAGCACAAAGTGGTTGTTGCCCGCGTTCTTGGTGGCGCGCACCTGGCCCAGCAGCACGCCGGATTCGGCCACCAGGTAGCGGCCGGGCTCGATCTCCAGGCCCAGCTTGTGGCCCACGATGGCCTCGGCCTGCTGGCGCGCGGCGTCCCACAGGCCGTGGTAATGCTGCGTATCGACCACCGGGTCGCCACTGCGGTAGGGGATGGACAGGCCGCCACCGGCCGAGATGGCGTGCAGGTCATGCCCGGCCGCATGCGCCGTGCGCACCAGGTTGACCATGGCGCCACACACCTCCTGCAGGTGGCTGTAGTCCACGCCCGAGCCGATGTGCATATGCAGGCCCACCAGCTTCAGACCGTGCTGCTGGATCGCGGCCAGCGCCGCAGGCAGGTCGGTGTGCCAGATGCCGTGCTTGCTGTGCTCGCCGCCGGTGTTGGTCTTGTTGCTGTGGCCATGGCCAAAGCCAGGGTTGATGCGCAGCCAGACGCCATGGCCGGGCGAGCGCGCGCCCAGCTGGTGCAGCATGTCGATCGAGCCAGCGTTGACCGGCACGCCGTGTTCCACCACGCAATCGAGCGTGGCGGCGTCGAACAGGTCGGCGGTAAAGACGATCTCCGACGGCCCTTCCCCGCCTTTGCCGGCCGTGTAGCCGGCCGCCAGCGCACGCAGGATCTCGCCGCGCGAGACCGCATCCACCTTCACGCCCTGCTCGCGCATGAGCTTCAGGATGTGGATGTTGGAGCAGGCCTTCTGCGCGAACCGGATGGTCTCGAAATTGGACACCTGCGCAATGCGCTGGCGGATGGTGGCCGCGTCATACACCCACAAGGGGGTGCCGAACTGGTCGGCCAGGGACCACAGCTGGGCGGGCGAGAAGGGGTTGGACATGGGCACTCCGAAGGCACAAAGACTGAAGGGAAGCGCGGATGATGCCCCTTCCAACGTATTTGGTCGAATGCTTTGATTTACATCCTCTATTCAATATGGATATGCTTTGCCCATGACCGACCCCGCACTGGCCCACCGCATCACCCACCGGCACATCGAGGTGTTCCGCGCCGTGATGACCGCTGGCAGCGCCACCGGCGCCGCCGACCTGCTGCACAGCTCGCAGCCCACGGTGAGCCGCGAGCTGGCCCGGCTTGAATCGTTATTGGGCTATGCGCTGTTCGAGCGCATACAGGGCCGCCTGCGCGCCAATGCGCGGGCACTGGCCCTGTGGGATGAGGTACAGCGCTCGTGGCAGGGGCTGGAGCGCGTGGTGGACCGCGCCGTGGCGCTGGGCCGGCCCGACGCCGTGCAGCTGGCAGTGCTGTGCCTGCCCGCGCTGGCGCATGCGCTGCTGCCCGGCGCGGCGGCGCGGCTGATGCAGGGGCAGCCCCACGCGCGCCTGTCGGTCACGCCGCAGGATTCGCCGCTGCTCGAAGAATGGATGAGCGCCCAGCGTTTTGACCTGGGCCTGTGCGAGCAGACCGCCGCCCCGCCCGGCACCCGCGCCGAGGTACTGCTCACCCTGGACGAAGTGGCCGTGCTGCCCGCAAGCCACGCCCTGGCCCGGCAACCCGTGCTGCAGCTGGCGGACTTTGCCGACCAGCCCTTTGTGAGCCTGTCGGCCGACGACCCCTATCGCCGCATCATCGACGCGCGCTTTGCCGAAGCCGCCGTGCCACGCACGCTGCGCATGGAAACCCACAGCGCGGCCGCCGTGTGCGCGATGGTGGAGCACGGTCTGGGGCTGGCCATCGTCAACCCGCTGACGGCCCTGACCGCTGCGGCCAATGGCCGGCTGGTGGTGCGGCGGCTCGCGTTGTCGATCCCGTTCAGCGTGGCGGCCGTGCTGCCGCTGTACCGCCCACCGCTGCCCGAGGTGGCGCCCATGCTGGAGGCCCTGCGGGCCGAGGCGGCGGAGGTGGCGCGCCGCCTGGAGGCCGTGGCGTGACCACTGCCGCCGTAGAGAATTTGCTACTATTTATATAGCATCTCGTGCTTACCAGATAAGCGCCAGAGGCTGTTTTTGCCAAAAATCAGGGCGGCGTGAGCGTGCGCACCTTCTCGGCCAGCCGCTGCTCCACCGAGGGCGACACAAATTTGGTCACCTCGCCGCCGAGCACGGCGATCTCGCGCACAAAGGTGCTGCTGATGAACTGGTACTTGTCGCTGGGGGTGAGGAACACGGTTTCCACCTGCGGCATCAGGCTGCGGTTCATGCCCGCCAGCTGGAACTCGTAGTCAAAGTCGGTCACGGCGCGCAGGCCACGCACCATGGCCTTGCCGCCACGCTCCACGACAAAGTCGCGCAGCAGGCCCGAGAAGGCCTCGACCTGCACTTGTGGGTAGTTCTTGACCGCCTCGCGGACCATGTCGATGCGTTCTTCCAGGGTGAACAGCGTCTTCTTGTGGTGGCCCGCAGCCACGGCCACGATCACGCGTTCGAACAACTGGGTGGCCCTGCGCACCACGTCTTCATGGCCCAGCGTGATGGGGTCAAAGGTTCCGGGGTACACGGCGAGCACGTTCTGGGCCATGGCTGGTTGTCTCCTGTCTGGCTGTATAGACGTTGGCCCGGGCCCTGGGAGCGGATGAACCACCCGTGCCGCAGGGCCTGCGGGCCGCGTGCGCGCATTATGCAGTGCACTGCAACATGAACCGGCGGGCCGCCCTCTCCCCACGAGATCACACCACCGCAATCCCCTGCAGTGCCACGTTGCCCGGTGCCAGCAGCATCAGCCGGGCCACCAGCGCCACCAGATCCTGCTGGCGCTGGGTGCGCGTCTTGGCCAGCAGCGCGCTCATCTGCGTGCGCACGGTCGAGATGCGCGAGCCGCGTGCGTCCGCAAAATCCTGCGGGGTCTGGCCGCGCATCAGCGCCAGCAGCAGGTCGGCCTCGGACGGGCTCAGGCGGTAGGCCTGGCGGGCCAGGGCGACGGCGGCCTCGCCGCACAGGCTGCGCTCCAGCACCACCCAGGCGATGCCTGGCGCGCGGTGGCACAGGCCCAGCGCGGCCAGGTCGCTCAGGGGCAGCGTCACCAGCAGCAAGCCGCCCTCGGTGCCGGGCAGCTCCACACAGCCGCTGCGGCCCTGCAGCGATTGCTGGAACAGCGCGCGCAGCGCGGCATCGGCCGTGCTGGCCAGCACCGGGCGGCGCAGCAGCGTGCGCAGGGCCACGCTTTCGGGCCGGGCGCTCAGCAGCCGGGCGCGTGCATTGGCGTGCAGCAGGCGGCCGGCAGTGTCAAAAAACAGCAGGCCCATGGGCATCTGCTCCATCAGCGACTCCAGGCCCTGGGTGCGCGCGCGCAGCGCCACCATCTCGCGGTGCAGAAAGGCCGCGCGCTGCACGCCGCCAAACTCTGCGCGAAAACGCGCGACTTCCTCCGGTGTGAAGCCCTCGTCGTCCCCCTGGCGGTACACCGACATGAACAAATTGCCCACCGGGTGCGACGCGCCCTGGCTGCCGCCAAACATACGGGTGCCGATGCCGTACTCGCGCAGGAAGTCGCTGTAGATCTCGCTGCGGCGAAAGCCGCGCGTGGCGTGCACGGGCGCATCCGTGGCCACCCAGGCACCCGACGGGCCGGTGCGCGCACGCTGCGCCATGGCGTCGTCCCACAGCGGGTCTTGCAGGCGAAAGTGCGTGGCATAGCGCTGCGCCGCCTCGGGCGTCACGCCCATCGCCAGCAGCGCGGGCGCGCCGTCGCTCGATGGCGACTGCAGCCAGTAGTCCACCTCGGGGTGCGCGGCAAACTCCGCGCCCCACTGCGCCAGCTGGTCCAGATCGCTGGCCAGGAAGGCGCCGCCGAGCAGGTCCGCGCGAAAGCTGGCGGCGTAGCGGGCCAGCGTGTCGCCAAACCGGGTGCCGTCCGACACCGATGCCAGCAGATCGCAAAAAGCAGGATGCAAACCCATTCCCTTCATGCAGAGCCTGCTCCCGCCGGAAAGCTGCCCCAGCGTTTGCCCCCTACCCGTTACCTTTTGCAAAAGGCAGGCAGGCGGGCCGGACGCAGGCACCCGGCTTCGCACAGGCCATGTGTTTCATAGAAAGCGGCGGATCGTAGGAGCTGCCCCTGGCTGCCGTCATCATCTACCCGAATGAGAACATAGCGAGCGAGGCTCCTCCAGGTAGCGGATGGGCAAGGGCGCCGGGGCTTTCTACAGTCCCTGCGTGTCGCCGCTCGCGCCAGCGGGCGGCATGGTCCATTTCTTTCCAAGCCTCGCACCCATGAAACTCCGCCGCCGCATTTTCCGCGTTGCCCTGTTCCGCTCCGTGTCCGTCAGCGCCTGCCTAGCCGCAGGAAGCGCCCAGGCCCAGTGGGCCACCATCAACACCATCAGCAACCCGCCCGGCGCGTTCACCATTACCTGCACCGATTTCCCGGTGCCCGGCCCCCAACAGGTCTGCGCCGTTTCGCCGCCACTCCCCGTGGGCAGCACGGTCCGCGGCAACTGCGGCGGCAACGTCCGCATGGTCGATGACCCGGCCCGCCCCAACACCTGGCTGTACCAGGTGGGCCCCCGGCCCGCCAACCCACCCACGGCCACCTGCGACTTCACGGTGAACGCGCCCAACGTTCCCCCCGTCGGCGCCACCGCCGTGCCCACCCTGGGTGAATGGGCGCTGATCCTGCTGTCGCTCGCGGCGGCCACGCTGGGCATGGGGGCACTGCGTCGCAAGAAGTTTTAGGAATTTTTGGGTGCTAGCGCTTATCCATCAAGCGCTAATAGCTACACAAAAAATAGCAAATCCACGCAGCGCCGTCGCTCATCGTCGTTCATGTGAACGATGGCGGCTGCCGGGCCACAGCCTACGATCCGCAGCCCACCCCAGCCCGGCCTGCGCCGTTCCTTCCTTGTGATTCCCCGTCCGCCCCAGCCCACTCCCACCACCGTCAGCGACGCGCTGTTCGACACCCAGGCATGCCTGAACTGCGGCGCGGCGCTCTCTGGCCCGTTTTGCGCGCAATGCGGGCAGAAGAAGGCCGCGCGCATGGGCAGCAGCACCGTGCGCAAGGAAGCCTGGGAGCGTTTTCGCTGGTTTGAATGGAACACCCTCCGCAACGCACTGCGCGTGCTGCCCCAGCCCGGCACCACCGCACGCGAATACGTGCTGGGCCAGCGCAAGGACCACCCCCACCCGCTGACCCTGCTGTGCCTGGCCATCGGCTTCCTGCTGATCGTGCTGGGCCACACCGACTACTTGCGGCCCGAGCTACCCAGCGAAGAGGCGCAGCGCATGGTCGCTCTGGTCACGGGCTACTCCAAGTGGTCGTTCTCGCTGGGCGCGGTGGCGGCTTTTGCCAGCATGTGGCTGGTGTTCCGCCGGTGGGGCTACAACGTGGCAGAGCTGCTGACCCTGGCACTGTATTGCCAGGCGGTGTTCATTGCGCTGCAGATGGTCAACCAGCTGCCGCTGGTGCTGGCGTCGTCGCCCGAGCTGTTCAGGTGGCACAAGGCCTGGTCTCCCTGGTACATGACGGCGCTGCAGACGCTGATGCTCATGGTGGCGCTGCGGCAGTTTTTGATGCTGGATTGGCGGCGTGATGGCTGGCGGCTGCTGCTGGCCGGTGCACTGTTCGCGGCGCTCAAGTGGCAGGCCACCCAGCTCTATGCCCGCGCAGTGGTCGAACTCGTGCTGTGGCAAATGGGCGCGTGAAAAGCGTGAACAAGTTCATGAAAACCTGTCGGGCCGCAGCCACATCCTTCACCTGAATGATGTTGCGGCGCAGGCATCAACCCTACCATCCGGCGCAGTTCATTCAACCTGATGAGGAGGCACCCATTGAGCGGTGAAGAGCGGGACCCGCAGCCTGTGGGAATACCGGGTTTCGAGACCCTGATGGCTGAAAGCCTGGAGGCCCTGGGCGAGCCCGGCATGGTGGAGCGCCTGCTGCACCGCGTGGGCGAATCCCTGGGCAGCCACAAGGTGGTGCTGTTTTGCCCCCTGCCCGGCTCGGACGACCCGCTGGCCGCCTACCAATGGGGCATGCCCGATGATTTTCTGGCGCGCTATGCGAACCTGATCCAGGGCAGCGATGCGTGGAGCGAGGCGCTCGTGCGCCAGCAGGGTGAGGCGCTGGCACGCGGCGGCTCGCTGAGCCAGCAGCTCGTCAGCACCCCAGCCCTGCGCCGTGGCGCGTTCTATGCCGACTACCTCAAACCCCTGGGCATCGATGCCATGGTCAACAGCATCGTGGAGGCCTCGCCCGAGGTGGGCATGCACGTGCTGGCGATGTACAACGACCTGGGCCAGAACGAGTTCACGCCCGAACAATTTGCCCGGCTGCGCGCCGTGACGCCCTGGGTGCGCAGCCTCATGCGCGCCCAGCGCCGTCTGCAGCAGGCCCGCCGCCACAGCAGTGCGCTGGAGCGCACGCTGGACCAGCTGCCGCTGGGGCTGATGCATGTGAACCAGCGTGGCGAGGTGCGCTACCTGAACGAACACGCCCGCGCCTGGCTGGGGGTGGAGGACGAATGCCGCATCCTGCTGCGCAACGCCACGGGCTGGCAGGCGCGCCAGCCCTTGCAGCTGGCGCAGATCCACCCCGGGCTGGCGCCACTGCTCTCCGCCAGCCTGAGCACACGCTCGCCCGTCTCGGCCCGGCTGCAGACCCAGAACGACACCGCGCCGGGGACACTGGTGGCCCTGGCCGCGCCGCTGCGCAATGGCCCGGGGCCCGCCGCCGAGCCGCTGGCCCAGTTCATCCTGGTGCCCGAGGCGCCGCCGCACGCGGGCGCCACGGTGTCGGTGTGCAGCGCGCTCTATGGCCTGACCCCCGCCGAAGCCGCCCTGCTGCCCCTGCTGCTGCAGGGCATGACCCCGCGCGAAATGGCCGACAACCGGCACGTGAAGATGCCCACCGTGCGCTCCCAGCTGGCCAGCCTGTACGCCAAGACCGGCACACGCGGCCAGGCCGAACTGGCCCAGCGCGTGCTGCGCGTGGCGGCACTGGTGACGGTATGAGACACCCCCCTGAGTCGCCTTCGGCGCCTTCCCCCCGCTCTCGCATGGCTGCGCCATGCGGGCAGGGGGACGCGGCCCTCACTGCGGGGCGGCCCTTGCTCGGCTGCCCTGGCTTGGGGCGCGACAGTATCGACGGCTGCGCGCAACACGCAGCGCAACGGGCCACCGCATTCACTGATCCCAACCCAAGGAACCCATCCCCATGAAACACAGCAATGTTCGCCCCGTCGCCTTCGCCTGCGCCGCAATGATGGGCCTGGCCTTTGGGGGCCTGGCCATGGCGCAAAAGACCGCCGCTGTCGCCAAGCCCAGCAAGGCCCAGCTGGCCGCCGAGCTGGCCGCTACCTTGCAGGCCTGCTCGTACGACGGCAGCCCACTGGCCTTCTCGCCACCCGACCTGTCCAAGGGCGGCGGCACCGGCAAACAGGTGGTGGCCGAGATCATGAAATACACCGGCCTGCCCGCCAACTTTGTGGTGGTGGAGGGCAAGGTGCCCAATGCGGCGGCGGTGATCATGCAGGGGCCTGACAAGGTGCCGCGCCGCGTGATTGCCTACAACCCGGCCTTCATGGGCGAAGTCATTCAGGCCACCAAATCCAACAACTGGGCGCCCGTGAGCATCATGGCCCACGAGATCGGGCACCACCTCTCGGGCCACACCATCGTGCCCGGCGGCAGCCAGCCACCCATCGAGCTGGAGTCGGACAAGTTCAGCGGCTTTGTGCTCTACAAGATGGGCGCGCCGCTGGCCGATGCCCAGCGCGCCATTGCCACGCTGATCCCCGAGAAGGACGGCGAAACCCACCCGGGCCGCAAGAAGCGCCTGGCCGCCATTGCCAGCGGCTGGACAGAAGCCTGCGAGCTGCAAGGCGGTGGGCCGCAGTGCTCTGGCGGATTGCCGGTGCGCACCGCAGCGGGTGCCCCCGCTGCACCGGCACCCGCTGCCGCATCACCCGCCCCGGCACCCGCCACCACGGTCGCCAAGGCGCCAGCGCCCACGGCAGCACCGGCGGTCCCCTCGGCCAAGACGCCCGCCCCAGCCCTGGCCGCCGCGGCCGAAACCCTGCCCAAGGTGGACGCGGCCGCCATCCCGTCCAAGGGCACACAGTTCATCTACGACGAGTTCGGCATCCTGGACCCGGCCATCCGTGCTCAGTTTGAAAAGCAGATGTACGAGCATGCGCAGAAAACGGGCGTGGAGATCGTCACCCTGCTGGTGAAAGACCTGGGCGGCAAGAGCGCCAATGAATATGCCCACGCCATGATGCGCCAGCTGCGCGTAGGCAAGCTCGATGTGGGCAACGGCGCCGTGCTGGTGGTGGCCCCCGAGCAGAACCAGGCCGCCGCCGTGCTGGGCGCGGGCGTGGCGCTGGAGATGGACGGCCACCAGGACAAGGCCGAGCAGCTCAAGCGCTGGATCAGCACAGCCTGGCCGCTGTGCAAGAAGAAGAACGCCTGCGGGGGCTGGACGGAAACCCTGATGCTCGCCGCCGACCACCTGCGCCGCGATACCAGCCACGCGGACTGGACCATCGCCTACCAGTCGCTGGGCGACATTCAGAAGGCCGATGCCGCAGAAAGCGGCAAGGTCACCAACCCGAAGGACAGCAAGGTCTGGCGCAAAATCGTGCGCCTGTCGGGTACCGTGGAGAGCCTGAACCCGCCCACCGGCAACAAGGCGGCCTGGGTGAGCGATATCAAGGTGAAAAACGGCAAGCAGGCCGTGCTGCTTCGCAGCGCCGAAGGGTTCACGGCCATGCTCTACGTAGACCCGCGCACCGCCGCCCTGCAACCTGGCGGCAAGCTGGAACAGGGGAGGGTGTACACGGTGATCGCCCGTGCGGACTGGATCTCGGGCAACCCCCAGCACACGCAGTCGCTGGATGTGCTGAGCTACGCCGTCACGGAGTAAGCCGCAGGCCCACCGCATGTCAGCCACGACCCTCACCATGCTCCTGGCGGGCGCTGCCAATCTGCTGCCCGCGCTGTTTTTCATGTTTACGGCACTGCTCGGCAGCAACGGGATGAACTCCACCCAGGGCGGAAAGCTGCTGGGCGCCTTGGCCGTGCTGCTGGTGCTGGGCTGGCTCGCCGCGCTGGGGCTGGCCCGCCACCTTGCCTACTGGGGCCAGGCGCGCGGCTGGTCCACCGCGGTCAACGTCGCAACGGCCAGCGGAGGCGCGGTAGTCGCTTTCACCGTGCTGGCGCTGCTGTCCACCCTGGCAGCGCTCCTGTGGGTGGGCGCATGAGCTTCCTGCACTCCCCCTGAAAAGAGAAGAACGCCAGAAAGAAGGCCCCCCATGCACCACCCCCTGCACCAGCCCTTGTACAACACCACCCTTGCGCTGCTGGCCGTACTCACCCTGATGGCCGCCGGGACACACACAGCCCACGCCGCCGAACACTTCTGCGGCCAGACCTCTGCCCACCCCATCGACAAGACCCTGGCTGCAGCCGCCGAACGCAGCGGTGGCGTGACGGTGGACCTGCGTGACGCGCAGTCGGCCGCCTACGCCGCGTGGGACAAGGAGCTCAACCGCGTCTACGCCCAGGCCCTCAAGGCCGCTGGCCCGACCCGGCGTGACGCCCTGCGTGCGGCGCAGCGCGCATGGCTGGCGTTCGACACCGCGCAGGGCCAGTGGGACGCCATGCTGCATGCCGACCAGGGCACATCGGCCGCGCTCAACATCGCCGGTGCTGCGCTGGAGCGCCGACGCGCGCGGGTGTGCGACCTGAGCAGGGACCTGCAAAGCCTGAAGGATTCGGAATGATGCGTCGCACACTCCTGCGGCTGCTGCCCGTGCTGGCACCCGGACTGGCCCACGCGCAGGACCACCCCACGGTGTGGCTGCGCGTACGCAACAACAGCCAGGAGGTGTTCGAGCATGTCTGGCAAGGCCTGCCGCGCACCCGCAGCGATGTGGACCTGGGTCCCTTGCGGCCCGGCCAGACCAGCCGGTGGCACGCCGTTCCGGCCACGCTGGCGCACTACCGCAAGACCCGCATCCAGCTGGCCCAGCGCCAGCTCACCGACGTGACCGACACCTCCTTCCCACAAGGCCGCGCCACCCTGGAGCCGGGCCGCTACACCTTCGCCTACACGCTGGAGGGAGATGCACTGCGGTTGACGGTGATCCCGGAAGCCGAGACCACCGCGCCGGACAGATCACATCAAAAACAATAGCTGCTAGCGCTTATCAGATAAGCGCTAGAGCCCAATTTCATTCAAAAAATGGCGTCCATGAACACCTTCAGCACCTTGAACCCCGTCCGCATGGCGCGGCTCACGGCCCTGGCGGCCGCCCTGTTTGCGGCGGCCTGTGGCGGCGGGGACGCCAACGAGGCACCCACTCCCACTCCCACGCCAGCCCCAGGCACGGCGCCCGCACCAGGGCCCACGCCGGAACCCCCACCACCGCCCCCGCTGGCCCCCACGGCACCGCCGGTGCAGCCCCCGTCTGCACCACCCCCATCGCCGCCGCCGTCGCAGCCACCCTCGGTACCACCACCGCCACCTCCTCCGGAGCCCCCCCCGCCCAGCGCGGGATGGAGCGTGGTTTCAGTGAACTCCCTGCTCGCGCCCCTGGCCATCGCCAGCGACCTGACCCCCAACCCCGGCCGGGGCTACTACCAGTGGCGCTCGGACCCGGGTGACGTGCCGCTCGCACAATCGGCACCACCCCAGGCCGCCTACCAGCGCTACCTCTGGAAAGACCTGGAAGGCAACACACCCGGCCAATACACCCTCGGCAACCTGGTGGCCGCGCGCGACGCCGCCCGGGCCGCTGGGCGGCAGTTTGCGTTTCGCATCCAGGCCATGCGCGGCTACGGCACCAACACGCTGGACGTGCCCACCTACCTGCACGGTGCGGGCACGGCGCAGCCGCAATGCTCGGCACCCAACCCCGCCTGTGTGTGGGCGGCCCCGATGCCCGCCCCCACCCCGCCCGCGCCCGCATTGCCTCCCACGCTGGTGCCCAACTGGAACCACCCCTATGTGCTGGAGCGCATGCAGGCCCTGCTGCAGGCCGTGGCCGCCGCGCTGGGCGACACGTCGGACCTGGCCTGGATCGACGTGGGCCTGTACGGGCAATACGGCGAGTGGGCCATGAGCACCAGCAACGTGGTCTACACACCGGCCCTGGAAACTCAAGGCATCACCCCGGCCTCCAACGCCACCAAGCGCAGCATTGCGCAGATGCATTTCGACAGGTTCCCGGATGCGCAGCATGCGATGTTCATCCCGCATGCCAACCTGGACACGCTGCAGTACGCGTTCTTCCAGCAGACCACCACCACGCTGCCGGTGGGCCTGCGCTGGGACTGCCTGGCGCAGGACGGCTTCATGAAGCAGTGGACCGACCGCCCGAGCGACTGGGCACAGATCTCGGACCGCTGGAAGACCGCCCCCTGGATCGCGGAGTTCTGCCCCTTCGGCCCCGGCGAGTCCAAGACCAACGCCGCCACCGCGCTGCAGCAGGTGCGCGACTTCCATGTCTCCACCGTGGGCAATGGCAACCTGAACGCGCCGTGGTCCAGCTTTACGGGCACCGAACAGGCCCACCTGGCGGCCGTGGGGCGCGAGGCGGGCTACCGCTTTGCGCTGGGGCCCATCACTGTCACGGCCCCCACGCCCAGCACGGTGCAGGTGCAGGTGCGCGTGGACAACACGGGTAACGCACCGCTCTACACCCCTTGGCAACTGCAGGCTCAGCTGCGCGATGGCACCGGCCAGGTGGTGGCCAGCCGAGAGCTGCTGAGCACCGCCCAGGCGCGTGCCATTCTTCCGGGTGTGCCCACACAGATCAACACTGCCTGGACCTTGCCGAGCCCACCTGCGGGCAGCTACACGGTGCACCTGGCCTGGGTGCGCCAGCCCACGCTGGCGGGGCTGCCGCAGACGCTGCGCTGGAACATGGCGGGCATCGAAGCCGACGGCAGCGCCCGGCTGGCGACGTTGAAAAGGTAGGCCGCTGCGGGTCTGCGGCCCTGCGTGCTTCAGGCGCTGCGCTGAAGCAGGTGCGCGTGCACGGCGCCGGCCTTGAGGTGGCGGTACAGCACCAGGCCACTCGCAGCCAGCTCCTCGTCCGTCCAGGCGCGGGGCGCTTCGAGGTAGACAAAGCCCTGGGCGGCCACAGCCTTGGAGGCGGCCTGCAGGGCAGCGACGAACAGGTCGCTGTCAAACGGCGGGTCCAGCAGCACGAGGTCGATGCTGGCGGGCGCCGCCTGTTTGAGGGCGGTAATCCCGTCGCCACGCTGCACGCGCACGGCCGTGGCCGAAAGGCGCTGCTGCAGGGTGTGCAGCTGGGCCACCAGAGCGGCATCGCTTTCCACCAGCTGCACGGCGGCCGCTCCACGCGACGCGGCTTCAAGCCCCAACGCGCCCGTGCCCGCAAAGGCATCCAGGCAGCGCCAGCCGGTCAGGTCCTGGCCCAACCAGTTGAACAGCGTTTCGCGCACTCGGTCGGGCGTGGGGCGCAGGCCGGGGCGCTGGGCCACGGGCAGGCGGGTGCGTTTCCATTGCCCGCCAATGATGCGGATTTCACCCGCGCCCTTGGGCGCTGCTGCGGCAACGGCCTTGTCCTTGGGCGCGCCCTTTTTGCCAGCGGCAACCGGGGGGGTGGCCGCTGCAGCCTGGGCTTTGCGGATCTCGGCGTTGATGGCGGTGGTCTTCAGGGTTGAGCGGCTCATGGCTTGCCCCCCACCACCACGGTCACCATGCGTTCGGGTTGCAGCTTCTTGGCCATGGCCGTGCGCACGTCGGCCACGGTGAGGGCTTCGACCTTCTTCGTCCACTGGTCCAGGTAGTCGAGCGGCAGCTCGTTCCAGGCGATGTTGGCCACATTGCCCAGGAGCTTCTTGTTGCTGTCGATGCGCAGCGCAAAGCCGCCGATGAGGTTGTCCTTGGCGGCACGCAGCTCGGCCTCGGTGGGGCCTTCGGCCACAAAACGTGCGATCACGTCGCGCGAGACCTTCACGGCCTGGGCCGCCTGGTCGGGGCGCGTCTGCAGGCCCACCGTGAAGGCGCCGGCGTGCATGCCAGCGGCAAAGTAGCTGTACACGCTGTAGCTGAGGCCGCGCTTTTCACGCACCTCGTTGGTCAGGCGCGAGACAAAACCGCCGCCACCCAGGATGTGGTTGCCCACCAGCAGCGCTACAAAGTCCGGGTCGCGCCGCTGGAAGCCCGGCTGGCCAATCAGCACATGGGCCTGGGCCGAGGTGAAGGGGATGTTCTGCTCGGCGGGGGCAGCGAGCGCTGCGATCTCGCCCACGGGCGGCAGCGGCGCGCACCCGGTGCTGACGGGCAGGCGCGACAGCAGCGTGGCCACCAGCGCCTGGGCCTGTGTGCGCGAAACGGCGCCCACAATGCTGACCTTGGCGCGGCAGGCGCCGATGTGCTGGGTGTGAAACGCCTGCATGTCGGCCACGCTGATGCGCGCCAGCGTCTCTGCGGTGGTCTGCACGCCGTAGGGGTGGCTGCCGTACACGGCGGCTTCAAACGCGTGGTTGGCCACGGTGGCCGGGCGTGTCAGCGACTCTTTGATGCTGGCGCTCCAGCGGGCGCGGTCGCGTGGCCACACGTCGGCCGGAAAGCTGGGCTCGCCGATCTGGCGCGCGGCCAGACGGGCGGCCTTGTCGAGCAGCGGCGGGTCGGTGAGCGAGCGCAGTGAATACTGCAGCCTGTCGTTGTCGGCGGCCACCTCGAAACTGGCGCCCAGGTCGGCCCAAGCCTCGCCCAGGCCGTTTTCGTCCAGCGCGGGTTCGGTGCTTGTGTCGCGCCCGGCCTTCACGCCCTTGCTGGCCATGGCGGCCACAGCGCTGGCCAGGCCCGACTGGCCCGCCGGGTCGCGGCGGCTGCCAGCATCAAAGTCGATCTGCACGTCCACCATGGGGATGACCGGGCTTTCGACCAGGTAGACCTTGGCGCCGTTCCCCTCCGTCCAGTGCTGGATGGGCAGCAGCGCCCAGGCAGAATTTGAATAAAAAACGGCTCCAGCGCCTATCAGTAAAGCGCGAGCAGCTATGTTTTTAATAGTAATCATGAAATAGGGCGCAAAGCGGGTTCAGTGGCGGGACGCACCGGGTGCGGGCTGTGCACGGGGGCGGGGGGAATCCAGCGGCTGGGGCAGCAAGGTGGCCACCGTGAGCTGGTCGTCGCCAAAATATTTGGCGGCCACGGCCTGCACCTGGGCGGGTGTCACGGTGCGCAGCAGTTCCAGAAGGCGTTCGTTGGCGTCGAGCGGAAATCCCTGAATCCAGTTGCCCCCCAGCTCCTGCGCCTGGTTCATCACCGAGTCGCGTTCGTACACGGTCGAGGCGATCCACTGCGTCTTCACGCGGGTCAGCTCAGCCTCGCTGACCCCATCGCGGGCGACGCGGGTGACCTCGGCGCGCAGGGCGTCTTCCACCTGCTGGGCCGTCTTGCCTGCAGCGGGAACACCGCTGAGCATGAACAGGCTGGGGCCACGGCCCGTGACCATGGCGCCGCTGCTGGCGCTGTCGGCCACGCGGTTTTCGCCCTGGGTCAGCGCGCGGTCGAGCCGCGCGCCGTCGTAGCCGTTGAACACCGCCGACAGCACCATGAGCGCCAGAGCGTCGCGGTCGGTTTCGGTCAGGTTCTCCACGCGGTTCAGGCTGGGCGCACGAAACGCCAGCGCCACGTAGGCCTGCTCGGCCGGGGCCTTGACGGCGATGCGGCGCAGGCCCTGCTGCGCGGGCTCGGTGCGGGGCTTGCGCTCGGGCAGCGCGTGGGCGGGCAGGCTGCCGTAATACTTCTCGGCCAGTGCGCGGACCTGGGCCACGTCCACATCGCCTGCCACCACCACGGCGGCGTTGGTGGGCGTGTACCACTGGCGGTAGAAGGCGCGCGCATCATTCGGTGTCATGGCATCCAGGTCGCTCATCCAGCCCACGATCGGGCGGCGGTAGGGCGATGCGGTGAAGGTGGCGGCAAACAGCTGCTCGGCCAGCATGGCGCGGGGCTGGTCTTCGGTGCGCAGGCGGCGCTCTTCCTTGACGACCTCCAGCTCCTTCTTGAACTCGTCATCCGGCCAGTGGTTGTTGGCAAACCGGTCGGATTCGAGCTTCATCACATCTTCGAGCCGGTTGGACGGGATCTGCTGGTAGTAACCCGTGTAGTCGCGGCTGGTGAATGCGTTTTCGCGCCCGCCCAAAGCCGCCACACGCCGCGAGAACTCGCCCGGCGGCAACGTCTTGGTGCCTTTGAACATCATGTGCTCCAGCACATGGGCCACACCCGTGGTGCCATCCACCTCGTCCATGGAGCCCACGCGCACCCACACCATGTGCACCGCAGTGGGGGCACGCCGGTCGGGCTGCACGATGAGCTGCATGCCGTTCTTGAGCGTGAACTGCTGCGCGCCAGAGGCCGTGGCGGACGGCGTGGTGGAAGGCGCAGCGGGGGGTTGAGAGGCGGGAGGCGTTGCCGCAAAGGCAGCCCCGGACGAGAGGCAGGCCAGCAGGCCCAGTAGGGTGAAAGCACGTTTCATAGAATGGATGATTCTAAGAACCCTCCAATGTTCAGTTTTTTCAAGAAAAAGCCCGCCGCTCCGCCATCGACGCCCACACTGTCCGATGCGCCCTCCCCGGCCGTTTCGCACGGCGCTCCGGCGCCTGCCGCCCCCCACACCCCGGTCGTGCCAGCGGCGACAGCTGCGGCGGCGCAGCCGCCGTCTCCGGCCCCTTCGCCCGCCCCAGCGCCCGTGCCCGCGCCACCGCCGGTCGAAGCCCCGGCTGCAGCACCGGCAGCGTTTGGCTGGCTGCGCAACCCGTTTGCCCCCAAGGCGCCCGAGGCAGCTCCGGCGCCCACGCCCGCAACAGCGCCAGCCCCACCGCCTGCGCCAGTGCCAGCCGCAGCGCCCCCAGCCACACCCGTTCCCACACCTGTGCCGGTGGCAGCCCCCGCCATCGCCGCGCCAGCGCCCGCTTCTGCACCGGCAGCCGCCCCCACGGAACGCAAGGGCTGGCTGGATCGCCTCAAGGCCGGCCTGCGCAAAACCGGCAGCAGCATCACCACGGTGTTCACCGGCACGCAGATCGACGATGCGCTGTATGAAGAGCTGGAAGAGGCCCTGCTGATGGCCGACACCGGTGTCAAGGCCACCACCCACCTGCTGGCCGACCTGAAACGCCGCGTGAAGGAGGCCAAGGCAACCGACCCCGCTGCTGTCAAGGGTTTGCTGGCCGACGCACTGACCGACCTGCTGCGCCCGCTCGAAAAAGCCCTGGTCATCGGCGAACACACACCCACGGTGATCATGGTGGCGGGCGTCAACGGCGCGGGCAAGACCACGTCGATTGGCAAACTCACCAAACACCTGGCAGGCGAAGGGGCGGCCGTGCTGCTGGCGGCGGCCGACACCTTCCGCGCGGCGGCGCGCGAGCAGCTCGGCGTCTGGGCCGACCGCAACACGGTCGAGATCGTGAGCCAGGAAGGCGGCGACCCGGCCGCCGTGAGCTTTGACGCCGTCACGGCCGGCAAGGCACGCGGCAAGGATGTGGTGCTGGTGGACACCGCCGGCCGGCTGCCCACGCAGCTGCACCTGATGGAAGAGCTCAAGAAGATCCGCCGCGTGGTGACCAAGGCCGACGCCACGGCCCCGCACGAGGTGCTGCTGGTGATCGACGGCAACACTGGCCAGAACGCCCTGGCCCAGGTGCGGGCGTTTGACGACGCGCTGCAGCTCACAGGCCTCATCGTGACCAAGCTCGACGGCACGGCCAAGGGCGGTGTGCTGGCCGCCATCGCGCAGGAGCGCCCGATTCCGGTGTATTTCATCGGCGTGGGCGAAAAGCTCGAAGACCTGGAAACCTTTAACGCGCGCGAGTTCGCGCAGGCGCTGCTCACCTGATGCAGCCCGGCGGTCCGGGCCGCCCCCTTCCCCCGCCAGCGTGATCCATGGCCCCTTCGGGGGCCATTTTCACGTTTACGAACTGCGGCAATTCCCCCATGATGGGCTTCCCCCTGGAAAGGCACGGAGGCCCATGTTCATTGAGCTGGTCAAAGGTGTTGCCCTGCTGCTGGCGCTGTGCTTTCTGCATGGGTTCAACATCCGCGTCTGGCGCCAGCATCCGCGCACCGGGCAGGTGTTCTCGGGCATTCTTTTTGGCACCATCTGCGTGGTGGGCATGCTCACGCCGGTGGTGCTGATGCCCGGGGTGATCTTTGACGCCCGCTCGGTGGTGCTGAGCATGGCAGGCATGTTTGGCGGCCCGCTGGTGGCCTGCATCGCCGCCGCCATGGCCGCCACCGGCCGCCTGTGGCTGGGCGGCGCGGGGGCGGAGGTGGGCTTGATGGTGATCGCACTGTGCACCGCACTGGGCCTGGTCTACCGCGAGGGCCGGGCGCGTGGGCGCCTGGGGGTCGAGCCCGTGACGCTGGCGCTGTTCGGACTGCTGGTGCACACCGCCGTGCTGGCGGTGTTCCAGCTGCTGCCGACCGAAGTGGTTCAGCGCGTCAACCAGACCCTGGCCCTGCCCTTTCTGCTGACCTTCACACCCGCCACGGTGGCGCTGGGCCTGCTGCTGCACGACGTGGAAGAACGCCTGGCCACCGAACGCGCACTGCACGGCACGGCCGCCCGGCTGCGGGCCATTGCGCAGGCCATTCCCGACGTTCTGCTGGTGCTGGATGCCCAGGGGCGCTATGTGGAAGTGCTCTCGCCCGACGACGCCCCGCTGGCCGCCAGCCCCGCCCAACTTGTGGGCAAGCGGATGCATGACGTGCTGCCTGCAGAGCAGGCCGACAGATTTGTGGAACTGATCCGCAGCACCTTGCTGTCGGGCCAGACGCAGAGCGTGGAGTACGAGATGCAAACCCTCTCGGGCACGCGGCAATTTGAAGGGCGCGCACAGCCCCTGGGGGTGACAGTGGGTGGCCAGGCGGCCGTGGTCTTCCTGGCGCGGGACATCACCCAACGCAAGCGCGCCGAAAGTGCGCTGCGCGAGTCAGAGCATCGCTTTCGCTCGCTGCTGCGCAATATCCCGTCCATCTCGGTGCAAGGCTATCTGGAAGATGGCACCACGAGCTACTGGAACCAGGCCTCCGAGGAGCTGTATGGCTACACGGCCGAGGAGGCACTGGGCAGCAACCTGCTCGACCTCATCATTCCGCCCCCCATGCGCGACGCCGTGCGTGAACACGTACGCCACATGTTCGCCACGGCCGAGGTGATTCCCGCTGGCGAGCTGCAGCTGCAACGCAAGGACGGTACGCCCGTGCATGTCTTCTCCAGCCATGCCTACATCCGGGTGCCAGGCCACCCACCGGAGATGTTCTGTATCGACATCGACATCTCGGGCCGCAAGGCGGCCGAGGACGAGGCCCGCTACCTGGCCTTCTACGACGCCCTCACCCAGCTGCCCAACCGGCGCCTGCTGGTAGACCGCCTGCAGCAGGTGCTGGCCAGCGGCGCACGCGCGGGCTTCACCACAGCCGTGCTGTTTGTGGACCTGGACAACTTCAAGACCCTGAACGACACCCGGGGCCACGAGGTGGGCGACCTGCTGCTCAAGGAAGTGGCCCTGCGCCTGCGCGGCTGCGTGCGCGAGCAGGACACGGTGGCCCGGCTGGGGGGCGACGAGTTTGTGGTGGTGCTGCAGAACCTGAGCAGTGACCCGCCGGAAGCCGCCGCCCAGGCGCGCACGCTGGGCGAACTGATCCTGGCCCAGCTGCGCCAACCCTACGATCTGGCCGGGCATGAACACCACTTCACAGCCAGCATCGGGGTGACGCTGCTGCGCGAGCACCGTGACTCGGTGGACGAGGTGCTCAAACAGGCCGACATGGCCATGTACCGCGCCAAGGACGCGGGCCGCAATACCCTGCGCTTTTTTGACCCTGACATGCAGCAGGCCGTGAACCGCCGCGCGCTGCTGGAAACGGAGCTGCACAACGGCCTGCGCCAGTCGCAGTTCCTGCTGCTGTACCAGCCCCAGGTGAATGCGCAGGGGCGGGTTACCGGCGCAGAGGCGTTGGTGCGCTGGCAACACCCCGCGCACGGCATGGTGCCGCCATCGGAGTTCATCCCGCTGGCAGAGGAATCCGGCCTCATCCTGCCCTTGGGTTATTGGGTGATGGAAACCGCCCTGCGCCAACAAGCCCGGTGGCGGCTGGACCCGGCAATGGCCCACCTGAGCCTGGCCATCAACGTCAGCGCACGGCAGTTTCTGCAGGAAGACTTTGTGACACAGGTGCTGGCCTTGCTGCAGCGCACTGGCGCCGACCCGGCGCACATCAAGCTGGAGCTGACCGAAAGCCTGCTGCTGGACAACGTGGACAGCGTGATCGCCACCATGCGCGCACTCAAAGCCCAGGGCCTGGGCTTTTCGCTGGATGACTTTGGCACCGGCTATTCGTCCTTGAGCTACCTCAAGCGCCTGCCGCTGGACCAGATCAAGATCGACCAGGGTTTTGTACGCGACGTGCTGCTGGACCCCAGCGACGCGGCCATCGCACGCTCCATCATCGCGCTGGCCGGCAGCCTGGGTCTGGACGTGATCGCCGAGGGGGTCGAAACGGCGGCGCACCACCAATTTCTGCTGGCGCACGGCTGCAAGGCGTTTCAGGGCTATCTGTTTGGCAGGCCGATGGCGCTGGAAGACTTTGAACGGGTCGCGCGGGAGGTGCTGGGCCCGGAAGGCACCTCCGGCTGACCTTGGGCCGGTATCGGGATTGCATTCAAGGTACCGCGCAGAAGTGCCGATAACCAGGGGCCACGCCAGCCCGCACCGCGCCGGACCTCCGTGGAAACCATGGAGGTGCCCCATGAGAATCGAGTCGTCCACCCTGCAGATGCAGTCCCAGCATGTCGCCACGCGCATGCACAGCCAGACAAGCCGCCTGGAAATGTGGGTGGGCGACCGCCCCGCCAGCACGCCCCTCGCCCGCCAGGCACCGCCGCTGCAAATCTCCACCGCTGCCCGCCTGGCCCAGGCCGCCCATGCACCCCATGGGGTCACCACCTCGGTCGAGCCTCTGCCGGAGCGCGCCCGCGACGAGGGCCTGACGCCCCAGCTCGCCATGATCCGCGATCTGATCGAACGCATGACCGGGGTGCTCGTCCGCGTCTATGCCGGGCCGCAGTCCACTGACGCGCCCGCAGCTCCCCCGCCCCCCTTGGCCCCAACGAACAGCACGGCCGCAGCCCCGCGCCAGCGCGCGGGCTTTGGCCTGATCTATCAGCAGCGCGAAGTGCTGGAAGAAACCGAGCGCACCCAGTTCGCTGCAGCGGGCACGGTGCGCACCACCGATGGCCGGGAGATCCGGTTCACGCTGCAGCTGGATATGCAACGCAGCTACCGCGAGGAATCCTCCGTGAGCCTGCGGCTGGGCGACGCCGTGGCGGTGGACCCGCTGGTCATCAACTTCGACGGCACCGCCGCCCAATTGCAGGACCTGCGCTTTGCCTTCGACCTGGACGGCGACGGGCAGACCGAACAAGTGCCGCTGCTTGCCGGCAACCGGGGTTATCTGGCGCTGGACACCAACCAGAACGCGCGCATCGACAGCGGCCTGGAACTCTTCGGCCCGGACACGGGCAACGGCTTTATAGAACTGGCCCGGCATGACAGCGACGGCAACGGCTGGATCGATGAGGCCGACCCGGTCTTCCATCAGCTGCGCGTGTGGACCCCGAATGCAGATGGCAGCGGTAGCCTGCAGACCCTGGAGGAACTGGGCGTGGGCGCGGTGCAACTCACCGCCCAGGCAACGCCCTTCGCCCTGCGCACGGCGGACAACCACAGCCTGGGCGCCGTGCGCTCCACCAGCATCTACCTGCGAGAAAACGGCAGCGCGGGCACGGTGCAGCAGATCGACCTGAGCGTGTGATCGCGATCCAAGAGTCTGAGCGACCCGTACCAGCAGCCGAGACGTCGGCAAACTGGGGAATGCCCAAGCTTCAGGCCAGCACCGTAGCGTGGGCCACCTGCGCATCCACCCAGTCAGCATATTCCGCAGACCCCTGCAGCGCGTGCGTGACCAGCTGCGGCAGCGCATAGGGATGCTGCGCCCGCAGCAGCGCCAGCAGCGGGTGCAGCGCACGGGGCACGGTCTTGCACACCAGCCGGAGCTCGCGGTCCTCCTGCAACGCGCCCTGCCAACGAAAGTAGGCCGTGATGGGCTCCACCTGCACACAGGCCGCCAGCCGCGCCTGCAACACCAGCTGTGCCAGCCGCCGCGCTTCCGCTTCGGTGGCCACCGTGGTAGTGACAACGAGAATGTCGCAAAGTGCGGTCGGCTCAGTCATGCGCGTCTCCCGAAGGCGTTGGGCGGTGCAGTCTGCCATAGCGGGGGATGCAATGCCAGCGGCGCGAAAACCGCCAGGGATCCTCTGCACGAATCGAGCGGTAAGTGTGCGCTACGGATCGGGAGGGGCTGCCAGGCGCAAGACGCAGCAATAGCCGTAGCTATTGCGAGTATTTGCAACACCGCAGACCACCCGAGTCCGCAGATGCAGACGGCGCGGTAATACGTGCAGAGGGTCCCTAGGGATGTCCTGCACAACCCTCGCGAGGCGGTGGTAGTGCGGATCGGGTGGGGCCGCAAGGCGTCCCTTGACAGCCAATAGCCGGGCTATTGGCAAGAAAAGCAACGCAGCGAACCGCCCGGGGCCGCGCTATCACAGACCGCAGGGAGTTATGCAGGTCATCCCTAGATCATGAAAACACTGTTCTATTTGTCGCAACAATCGGAAAAAACTTGGCTACAAGGGGCTGGAACCCTGAACCCAGAACACGCTCTGACAACGAAATACTGCGTTCATCGCGGCCTCTACAGCCATAAAATTCCCTTTTGAATCAATGGCTTAGCAAAACCATCCAACCATAGCGCCTTCGGGCTCCTGGGCCGATGGTCCAGGCGACAGGCAGGCGGCATCGCCTACAACCGGAGGGGAACTCCTGGCTTAGCACTCTGTCCTATGGAGTGCTAATATCATGGCTTAGAGGAAAGGATTCCCGGAATGAACATTCAATCTGGAACCGCTACGACGACTTTGGCGCCCGCCAACCCGTGGGCGCTGGTGCCCCCATTGGGCAACCTGGACGCGTACATCTCCGCCGTCAATCGCCTGCCGCTGCTCACGCACGAAGAAGAGCAGACCTACGCGCGGCAGCTCAAGGACAACAACGATCTGGACGCTGCCGGTCGGCTGGTGATGTCGCACCTGCGTCTGGTGGTTTCGATTGCGCGCCAATACCTGGGCTATGGCCTGCCCCATGGCGACCTGATCCAGGAAGGCAATGTGGGCCTGATGAAAGCCGTCAAGCGCTTTGACCCCGACCAGGGCGTGCGTCTGGTGAGCTATGCCATGCACTGGATCAAGGCCGAGATCCACGAGTACATCCTGAAAAACTGGCGCATGGTGAAGGTTGCCACCACCAAGGCGCAGCGCAAGCTGTTCTTCAACCTGCGTTCCATGAAACAGGGGTTCAAGGCCGATGCGTCTGCCGCCGATGCGGCCACACACCGCGATACGCTGTCGGACCACGAAATCGACACGGTGGCTGCGCAGCTCAACGTCAAGCGCGAGGAAGTCATCGAGATGGAAACCCGCATGTCGGGCGGTGATGTGCTGCTGGACCCCGCACCCTCGGACGATGGCGAACAGGCTTTTGGGCCGATTGCCTATCTGGCCGACGCCTCGCACGAACCTACGGCCATGATCGAGTCGCGCCAGCGCGATGCCCTGGCCACCGATGGCATTGCCACGGCGCTGGGCAGCCTGGACGACCGCAGCCGCCGCATCGTGGAAGAGCGTTGGCTCAAGGTCAACGATGACGGCACGGGCGGCATGACGCTGCACGAGCTGGCAGCTGTGTATGGCGTGAGCGCCGAGCGCATCCGGCAGATTGAAGTGGCTGCAATGAAGAAGATGAAGAAGGCGCTGGCGGAGTACGCCTGAGCCTGAGGGCGGCGGGGTTAATATCCCCGGCTGCAGAAGTTGCCTCACGGGGCCCCAGTTCTGGGGCCCCGTGTCGTTTTGGCCCCTGAATGTTCTTGTTGAGGAGACCCCTTCCCATGTTGTCGTCACGTCCTGTTGTTTCTCGCCGTGCGTCTACGCTGCTGATTGCGCTGGCAGCCGCCTCCCCCTGGGCTCTCGCCCAGAACGCCGCCAAGCCCGGTGCCGCAGCAGCCGCCGCGCCCCTGGCATGGCCCACCAAGCCGCTCAAGATCATCGTGGGCTTTCCGGCCGGGTCTTCGCCCGACCTCACGGCGCGCACGTTCAGCGAGCCGCTGTCCAAGGCCCTGGGCCAACCGGTGATCGTGGAAAACAAGGTGGGCGCAGGCGGCAATATTGCGGCTGATGCCGTGGCCAAAGCGCGTGATGACCACACCATCGGCCTGATGATCAACGGCAACATGACCATTGCCAAGCTGTTGAATCCGGCCGTGCCCTATGACCCGATCAAGGACCTGGCGCCACTGAGCCTCATCGGCACATCGCCCCTGATCCTGACAGCACCCGTGAGCCAACCCGGGGGGCCCGCCAACAGCAGCGCCCGCGACTTCTTTGTGGCAGCCCGCAATGGCGGCGACAAGTGGAGCTATGGCACGCCCGGCGTGGGCACGGTGGGCCACATTGGCACCGAGTTGCTCAAGTCGCGCAGCAACATCAACCCGGTGCATGTGCCCTACCCGGGCTACCCGCAGGTGGCCACCGCCATGCTGGGCGGGCAGTTGCAGATGGCCTTGCTGCCCCCGGCCCTGGCGCAGGCCCAGGTGCGTGCGGGCAAGCTGCGCGCGATTGGCGTGACGTCTTCCGGGCGCAGCCCGCTGGCACCCGATGTGCCGAGCCTGGTCGAGGCCGGCATCAGCAACTTCAACCTGGAAATCTGGAATGCCTTTGCGGCGCCTTCGACCCTGCCGAAGCCCATCCAGGCCAAGCTGGCGGCGCTGATCAGCGAGATTGCGCGCAGCGAAGAGGTGCGCGGCAAGCTGTTCCAGCAGGGCTGGCAGACGGTGGGCTCGTCGCCCGAGGGGCTGGCCAACCGCGTGAAGGCCGACACCAACTTGCTGGGCGGCGTGATCGCGATGCGCGGCATCAAGGCGGAATAAATCTGCGCGACGGAAACGCCGCACGTCTTTGCTGCTAGCAAACATCAACCCGGGTCTGGCCGATGCGCCTGCCCGGGTTTTTTGTTGCAGGTGCTGTCAAACCAGCAGGCGGACTGGCGGGCCCGCAGAAACCTCAGCCCGCCTCGGCCAGCAGTGCCTTGACGTCTGCCGCCAGGGCCTGCGCGCCATTGCCATAGCGGTTGTAGATGCGCAGGCGCCCCGCCGTGTCATACACGTAGCTGCCCGCCGAGTGGTCCATGGTGTAGCTGGTGGGCGTTTTGCCATCGACCTTCTTGTAGTAGATCTTGAAGTCCTTGGCGACCGCAGCCAGTTGCTCTGGCGAGCCATACAGGGCCAGAAAACTTGGATCGAAATTGGCCATGTAGGCCTTGAGCACTTCCGGCGTATCGCGTTCGGGGTCTACCGTGACGAAGATGCCCTGCAGGCGGTCGCCGTCCTTGCCCAGCATCTTCTTAACCTCGGCCAGCTCTTGCATGGAGGTGGGGCACACGTCCGGGCACTGCGTGAAGCCGAAGAACACCACCACCACCTTGCCCGCAAAGTCCTTGAGGTGTCGCGCCTGGCCGTTGTGGTCGGTCAGCGGGATGTCACGGGCATAGTCCGCACCGGTGATGTCCACGCCACGAAACTCTGCCTTTTTCTCGGAACAGGCACTAAAAATGCCCGCAGCGCTTATAGATAAGGCGCTAACAGCTATCGTTTTAAGAGCACTTCTTTTCAGCATGGTCATGGCGGTCTTCACAGCACGTAGTGGTCCACCAGGAGGGCGGCAAACAGGGCGCTCAGGTGGATGAGGGAAAAGCGGAAGGTCTTGCGCGCGAGCGCGTCCGAATAGTTGCGCCACAGGGCAAAACCGTAGCCGCAGAAGCCTGCGCTGAGCACCACCGCAGCGGCCAGGTAGATCCATGAGCTCATGCCGTAAACGAAAGGCATCAGGCACCCGGCAAACAGGATCAGGGTGTACAGAAACACCTGCAGGCGGGTGAACTCGTTGCCATGGGTCACCGGCAGCATGGGCAGGCCAGACTTTCGGTAGTCCTCCACCCGGTACAGGGCCAGCGCCCAGAAGTGAGGAGGCGTCCACAGAAAGATGATGAGGAACAGGATGAGCGCTTCCGGTCCGACATCGTTGGTCATGGCCGCCCACCCGAGCACGGGCGGCATGGCGCCTGACGCACCACCAATCACAATGTTCTGCGGCGTGAGGGGCTTGAGAATCACTGTGTAGATGACCGCATAGCCCACAAATGTGGCGAACGTGAGCCACATCGTGAGAGGGTTCACCCAGAAGTACAACAGTGCGGACCCCGCACCACACAACACGGCAGAAAACAGCAGCGTCTGGGCGTTGGACAGCTGGCCTTTGGCCGTGGGACGCCAGGCGGTGCGCTTCATCTTGGCGTCGATGCCCTGCTCCACGATGCAGTTGAAGGCGGCGGCAGCGCCCGCCACCAGCCACACCCCGGCACAGGCCAAGGCCATCAGCCCAAGTTGCGAGGCCGACGGAAGCCCAGGCACAGCCAGCACCATGCCAATGAGGGCACAAAACACAATGAGCTGGACCACGCGCGGCTTGGTCAGCGCATAGAACTGCGCAATGCGCGACGGCGTAGAAACAGCGGCGGGGGCAGCAACACTCATGCGGAAACTCTCGATGCACCCGAAGGCGCGGAAAACTCTTGCGGCGCGGACACCGCGCGGCTGGACACCAAGGCCCAGGTCAACACCACCACCAGCGCCGCAGCGCCACCGGTATGCATGACGGCGGCCAGCAGCGGCCAGTCCAGCACCACGTTGGAGAGGCCGGTGGCCAGTTGCAGCAGCGCCAACGCGGCCAGCCAGCGGGACTGAACCCGGAGCACGCCCGCCTGGCGAAGGCGCCAGCAAACGATGCCCAGGGCCAAGAGGACCACATAAGCCATGAGCCGGTGTACATAGTGGATGGCTGTGAGCCCGGCAAAACTGATGTGGCTGCCGTCCTGCAGCATACCCAGCGCGCGCCAGACCTGAAAACCCTGGCCAAAGTCCATGGCAGGCCACCAACTCCCCTGACAAGTGGGAAAGGTGGTGCAAGCCAGCACCGCGTAGTTGGTGCTGACCCAGCCACCCAGCACCACCTGCACCGCCACGAGCACGCCGGTGATCACCAGGCCCCAGCGCAACCCGGTGGAGACACGCACAGGCAGCTTGCCCTGAGCGCTCTGGGTGTGGCGCACTGCCTGCACACACAGCAGCGCCAGCAGCACCAGCCCCCCGATGAGGTGCAGCGTGACGATGGCCGGAAAGAGTTTCATCGTCACCGTCAGCGCCCCGAAAGCCCCTTGCAGACACACCCAGAACAGCGTGAAGGTCGGCCACCACGGGCTGATGGGGGGACGCTCGCCCCCCATACGCGAGGCCTTGCGGTGCTGCACCCACGCCGACACCGTGAGCACGATGATGAGCACGCCCACGCCCGTGGCCAGGTAACGGTGGATCATTTCAACCCATGCCTTGCCATGGGTCACAGGGCCGGTGGGCATGGCCTCCTGGGCCGCCGCGATTTCGGTGCGCGCCCCCACGGGGCTGGCGCTGCCGTAGCACCCGGGCCAGTCGGGGCAGCCCAGGCCCGAGTCGGTCAGGCGGGTGAAGGCGCCAAAAAGCACCAGATCAAACGTCAGGAACAGGGTGAGCACCGTGAGTGCCTGCAGGCGCCGCATGGGGGAGCTGTTGCGGTTGCGCCAGCCCACCCAGGCGAGCGGCCCGAGCGCAATCAGCACGCCCAGCAGCATCAGCCGGGCGATGGGCGCCAGATCGTAGAGCGGCTGTGGGGTGTCCATCACGGCTTCCCGGGACGCCCGGCCTCATCCCATGACGAGGACGCACGCAACAGGCGTTCAAGATCCCGCTTGGCCTTGGCCGCGCCTGCCGCGTCCATGGCTGCCGGAAAACGCATCATCCAGTTGCCCATGGGGTCCACCACATACAAGTGGTCCGCGATCTGGTGCTCCTCGGCGGGCGCTAGCCACGCATTGAGTGCAGCGGCATCCATGCGCAGCACCGTCGCTTTCTGCAATGCGGGCGTGAGCTCAGGTGGCACGCTGGTAGCGTCGTTCACCAGCCAGACCCAGTCCACGCGGTCTTTCTCCTTGCCCACACTTTCGCGCAGTTGCCGCTGCAGGTACAGGTGCTTCTGGCAGGCGGCATCACAGGCCCCGCCCGCAACGCTGACCAGAAGCCATTGCCCCTTCAGCGAAGCCAGGGGAACGGCCTTGCCATCGAGCGCCGTGGCGCTCAGGTCCGGCAGGGTGCGCTGCGGGTTGATCAACTCGCCATAGTTGCGCCGGCCTTCGGGGCGGATGACGTAGTACGTGAAATACGAGGCGACGACCGGCGCCGCGCAGATGAGCAGCACGCCCAGCATCTTCAAACGCCCATGGCGCGTGCGCTGCGTCAGGGCCACGGCGCCCGCCGCTTCGGGCAGCGTGTGCACGGTGAGCCCCAAGGGATGGTCCCCCTGGGCTTCAGGCGGCAGGGTGGCTGCGCGGGCGAATGAACCGTCGGACGATTTGGAACCAGACATAGAGAAGTGCAATCAGGCCGCAGAGCCCGAACCATTGAAATGCGTAACCGTAGTGTTTGTCGACGCCTGCGCCGACCACGGGCCAGTCGCGTTGAAGCCCCTCGCCTGCTTCGCCCGTCTGCAGCACCGTGAGGTGGGCAAGCGCCAGACCGGTTTCGGTGCGAAACGCTGCCAGATCGAGATTTTGCCGGATGCGAGAAGACCCCTGGGCACTGTCGGCGCCCTGGAACTCATACAAACGTGAAGGCGCGGGCGCCACACGGCCTTGCACCCGCACCGTCACATCCTGTGGCGTCTGCACCTGCGGCAATTGCGTGCGGTCCTGGAAATTGCGCGGCGCCCAGCCACGCTGCACCAGCACCGCCGCGCCACTTTGCCCTGCCAGCTGCAAGGGCGTCATCACAAAAAAGCCGGGGCGCCCGTGCATCTGGCGGTTGTCGAGGTACACCGTGTGCTCCGACAGCCACCGCCCCTCCAGAACCACGGCACGGTGCACCAACGAAGAGGCATCCTTCGCGGATGGATCTGCCACCGCAGCAGCCAGCAAGGCGCGGCCGTCAATGGCAGGCATGCGCCCCCGTTCGTCCAGCGCGGCCTGAAGCGCCTCTTTTTCGGCTGCGCGCGACAGCTGCCAGCGGCCCAGCGACACCGTGACCAGCATGCCCGCCACTGCGGCGAGTGTGATCAACCAGAAACGCAGGTCTGCGGGACGGCGGAAAGTGGTCACGGGATAATGTGCTCCATGAAATACCTCGTAGTGCTGGCGTTCATCGCCATTCTGGCCAGCCTGGCATCCGCCCTGTTCTTCATGATGCGCAATGGACGCGATGACAAGTCCAAGGGCAACCACATGGCCAAGGCGCTGGCCGTGCGGGTGGGGATCTCCATCGTGCTGTTCCTGTGTATCCTGGTCGCCTGGCAGCTGGGCTACATCCAGCCCACCGGTCTGCCGGCAACCGCCCGCTAACCCCCTCCAACCGTGGCGAGCAGCACGCCGCCAGCGATGGACCAGGGTCTGCGCTGACAGCTTGCTTGCCAACAAAAAAAGCGCCGCGAGGCGCTTTTTTTACATGGCAGGCGCGGTTTACATCCAGTAGACCAGCACGTACAGACCCAGCCACACCACGTCCACAAAGTGCCAGTACCAGGCAGCGCCCTCGAAACCGAAGTGCTTGTCGGCGGTGAAATGGCCCTTTTGCAATCGCAGCGTGATCACCAGCAGCATCAGCATGCCCAGGAACACGTGGAAACCGTGGAAGCCGGTCAGCATGAAGAACGTCGAACCGAACACGCCCGAGTTGAGCTTGAGGTTCAGGTCGGTGTAGAGGTGGTAATACTCATAGCCTTGCACCAGCAGGAAGACAAAACCCAGCAGCACCGTGGCCCACATGAAGCCGATCGTCTTGCCGCGATGGTTTTCGCGCAGGGCGTGGTGGGCGATGGTCAGCGTCACACCCGAGGTCAACAGCAGCGCCGTATTGATGGTGGGCAGCCAGAAAGGGCCCACCGTCTGGAAGGGCTCGACGATGCCAGCCGGCGAACCGGTCACACCAGCAGCCAGACTGGGCCAGACCGCCTTGAAATCAGGCCACAGCAGTGCATTGTCCAGGCTTCCCAGGGCAGGTACAGAGTGCGAACGCGCCCACCACAGGGCCGTGAAGAACGCGCCGAAAAACATCACCTCCGAGAAGATGAACCAGCTCATGCTCCAGCGGTACGACAGGTCGATCTTGTGGCCATACAGGCCACCTTCACTCTCACGCACCGCATCGCCGAACCATTGGTACAGCGTGAACAGCCACCACACCAGGCCCAGCGCCAGGGAATACTTGCCCCAGTCGTGGCCGTTGATCCACTGCCCTGCGCCCAGAATGACGAAGAACAGGCCTGCAGCCGCCATCACAGGGTGACGCGACTCGGCAGGCACATAGTAGTACGGGGTTCCGCCGTGGGTTGATGCACTCATTTCAGCTCCTGACTCTCAAAATCTTTGTTTTCAGTATTTGTTCGTACCAACCAACACACACTCACTCACACGATCCAGTTCACCAGCCCGATCAGGCCGATGACCAGCAGAAAGACCGCGATCAATCCCACCACAATGATGTGCAGTGGGTTGAGTTTTTCGACATCCTGCTGGTATTCGCTGCCCTTGCGCAGGCCGATCAGCGACCAGGCCACGGCGCGCACGGTGCGCAGCAACGAGCCTTTGCGCGCATGCGGCTTCACCACGGGCTGCTCCAGTGGGGTATTCATGAGCCAGCCCCTTCCAATGAGGAAATGGCCGGAAGGGATACATCCACGGCTGCTGTGGACTGCGGTGCTGCGGGTGTCTTGCCACCCACTTCAAAGAACGTGTAGGACAACGTAATGGTCGTCACGTCCTTTGAAATACGGGGGTCAATCACAAACGCCACCGGCCATTCCTTTTTCTCGCCGGGCTCCAGCGTGTACTGGTTAAAGCAGAAGCACTCCAGCTTGTTGAAGTGTGCAGCAGCCTGGCGAGGCGCATAGCTAGGAATGGCCTGCGCAGCCATGCGGCGGTTCTGGATGTTCTGAAACTGGTACATCACCGTGGTGAGCTCACCCGGGTGCACCTGCACCGATCGCTGGGCAGGTTTGAAATCCCAGGGACCCCGCGCGTTGGCATCAAACTCCACCGTGATCGTACGGGTCTTGTCCACCTGCGTGTTGGCAGGAACCTTGACATCCTTGCCCGCCACGCCGTTACCAGGCACCTGACGCTCGGAGAGCGACAGGATGTTGATGCCCGTCATCTCGCAGATGTGCTTGTAGATGGGAATCAGCACATAGCCGAAGGCGAACATGCCAGCCGCGATCACGACCAGCTTGCCGACCATCTTGGCGTTTTCGCGGTGCAGGCTCATGGCAGGTGTGGACTCAACGGGAAAGGAAGAACACCTTGGCCATGAACCCGACGAAGAACACCACCGCAATCGACGCCAGGATCAGCGCCATCCGCAGGTTGCTCTTTTTCTGCTCGGGTGTCATGGTCGTGATCCTCAGCCGATCACACGGGTGGCCGTGGCATCCAGCTTGGGTGGATTCTCAAAAGTGTGGAAAGGCGCTGGGGAGGGAACTTCCCATTCCAGACCTTCAGCACCGTCCCAAGGCTTAGCAGCTGCCTTTTCACCCTTGCCACGCATGGCAGGAACAATCACCGCCAGGAAGAAGTAGACCTGCATCAGACCGAAGCCCAGCGCGCCGACCGAGGCAATCGCGTTGAAGTCAGCGAATTGCATGGGGTAGTCGGCGTAGCGACGGGGCATACCGGCCAGACCCAGGAAGTGCATGGGGAAGAAGGTGATGTTGAACGTGATCAACGAGCCCCAGAAGTGGATCTGGCCGCGCGTTTCAGAGTACATCACACCCGTCCACTTGGGCAGCCAGTAGTAGACGCCAGCAAACATGGAGAACAGCGAGCCAGCCACCAGCACATAGTGGAAGTGGGCCACCACGTAGTACGTGTCTTGCAGCTGGATATCGATAGGGGCCATGGCCAGAATAAGGCCGGTGAAACCACCCATGGTGAACACGAAGATGAAGCCCACCGCAAACAGCATGGGGGTCTCAAAGGTCATGGAGCCGCGCCACATGGTGGCGATCCAGTTGAAGATCTTCACGGCCGTGGGCACGGAGATCAGCATAGTGGCATACATGAAAAAGAGCTGGCCCGTCACGGGCATGCCCGTCGTGAACATGTGGTGGGCCCACACGATGAACGACAGGATGGCGATGGACGACGTGGCGTACACCATGGAGGCGTAGCCGAACAGCTTCTTGCGGGCAAATGCAGGCACGATCTGGCTGATGATGCCGAAGGCCGGCAAAATCATGATGTACACCTCAGGGTGGCCGAAGAACCAGAAGATGTGCTGGTACATCACCGGGTCACCGCCGCCAGCGGGGTTGAAGAAGCTGGTGCCGAAGTGGCGGTCCGTCAGCGTCATGGTGATGGCGCCAGCCAGCACGGGCATCACGGCGATCAGCAGGTAGGCGGTGATGAGCCAGGTCCAGGCGAACATGGGCATCTTCATCAGCGTCATGCCGGGTGCACGCATGTTCAGGATGGTCACGATGATGTTGATCGAGCCCATGATGGACGAGGCACCCAGGATGTGCATCGCGAAGATGCCGGCATCCATGGAGGGGCCCATCTGCAGCGTCAGCGGCGCATACAGCGTCCAGCCCGCAGCAGGAGCGCCACCGGGCATGAAGAACGATGCCACCAGCATGATGGCCGCAGGGATCATCAGCCAGAAGCTGAAGTTGTTCATGCGGGCAAAAGCCATGTCGGATGCGCCGATCTGCAGCGGGATCATCCAGTTCGCAAAGCCCACGAAGGCCGGCATGATGGCGCCGAACACCATGATCAGACCGTGCATGGTGGTGAGCTGGTTGAACAGCTCGGGGTTCACCAGCTGAAGGCCGGGCTGGAACAGCTCGGCGCGAATCAACAGCGCCAGGACGCCGCCCACCATAAGCATGGCGAAGGCAAACAGCAGGTACAGGGTACCGATGTCCTTGTGGTTCGTGGCATACACCCAGCGGCGCCAGCCGGTGGGACCATGGTGTCCATGGTCGTCGTGTGCGTGGTCGCCCGCGTGCCCGTGGTTGTCGAGAACTGCACTCATCTTGGATTCCTCAATACGTTAGGGCGCTGATTACTTGCCGCGCTGGGCCACGATTTCAGCAGGCTGCACCAGCTGGCCGGTCTTGTTGGACCACGAATTCTTGGTGTAGGTGGCAACGGCTGCGATGTCGGTATCGCTCAGTTGCGCCCATGCAGGCATGGCACCATTGGCTGCGCCCTTGAGCAGAACCTGGATCTGCTTGACATGGTCCGCGTCCAGCACGATGGCCGAACCGTCCAATGGCTTGATGGGGCCAGCGCCCTTGCCGTTGGCCTGGTGACAGGCCGCACAGTTGGCGGCATACACCTTCTCGCCACGCTTCATGATGTCGTCCAGCGCCCAGACCTTGGTGGGGTCGTCCAGCTTGGCAGCAGCCTTCTTCTTCTGATCAGCCACCCAGGCGGTGTAGTCCTCAGCAGACACGACCTTCACATGGATGGGCATGTAAGCGTGCTCCTTGCCGCACAGCTCGGCGCACTGGCCGTAGTAATCGCCAATCTTCTCGGCGCGGAACCAGGTGTCGCGCACAAAGCCGGGGATCGCATCCTGCTTGATGCCGAAGGCGGGCACCATGAAGGCGTGGATCACGTCGTTGGCCGTCGTAATGATGCGGATCTTCTTGCCCACCGGTACCACCATCGGGTTGTCCACCTTGAGCAGGTAGTCGGTCGGCGCATCCTTGACATTGCCGCTGTCAGACATCACGCGGTGGCTGCTGTCCAGCGTGGAGATGAAGGCCAGACCCTCGCCCTCGCCGGTGATGTAGTCATAACCCCACTTCCACTGGTAGCCCGTGGTCTTGATGGTGAGGTCGGCGTTGGTGGTGTCCTTCTGGGCCACCAGCACCTTGGTGGCAGGCAGGGCCATCAGGATGACGATGATGAACGGAACAATGGTCCAGACCACTTCCACCGTCACGGATTCATGGAAATTGGCCGACTTGGCGCCCTTGGAACGGCGGTGTTTCCAAATCGAGTAGAACATCACGGAGAACACTGCAACAAAGATCACCGTGCAGATGATCAGCATCATCCAGTGCAGAAAATGTTGCTCTTCTGCGATCTTGGTGACCGGGGGATGCAGGTTCAGCTGGTTGACTGCAGGGCCGCCAGGCAGGTCCTGAACGGCATGGGCTGCGGAGCCCACCCATGCACCGGCAATCAGCAGCAGAGAAGCCAGCTTGTTGGAAATGCTCTTCATAGTTCTCACTTACTTCTAAGCCTCAATTTAACCAATCCCTTTCGCGCGCCTGCGTGGGGTCAGGCTGCGCGCAAGGCCATGCGGATCTCCGATGCCAGAGCCGGTCGAAGTTCGGGGCGCATGAAGCGCCCCACTTCGACCGTTCGGCCCTGCGCAGACAGCATGATCAGCGAACGGTCCCCAGACTTGGGCTCTACGCGAACCCAACTCCGGTCAAACTCGGCGCGCTCCAGCTTGCCTGCTGTCTCCAGTTCCACCACAAGGCGTGAACCCTGCAGCGAAATCCTCTCGCCATCCGCCGCATGGCGACCGTACATGGCGAATGCAATTCCTACCGCCACCATCTCCAGCCACGCAAAGGGCATGACCAGGCGGGCACCGAGTATCCAGAAGCACGTTGCGATACCCAGGGACACCACACACAAGGACAGATACATCCAGCCCAACTGCACCGGCGTGACCGAACAGTTGCGAACGAGACGCCAGTCAATGCGTTGACCCGACACCGTGGCAAAACGAAAAACCAAGCCCGTCACCAGAAGTGCTCACAAGACTGCCAGCTGGGTGCCTGTCATGCCCAAGGCAAGACAGGCGCAGCCCGCAAAGTTGCGCGGGAAGATGCCCGAAATCTCAATAACCCGGAATTGTAGCGTGCCTTGTTCCATGTCATTGACACGCCGTTACAGGCTAGTTCTCTTTGCCGCCCTGGCGCAACATGGTGCGCATGTCCTGCAGCGACACAGCGCTGCTGGAACTGACGCGCACCCGAGGCGCGGGCTTGAAGGCATGGCCATAAATGATTTCGAAAGTCAGTGCCAACTGACCACCTTGTTGCGGATCTGCCAACCGGTCGGACAGCACTTGGTAGAGCTTCTCGCGCCAGCGCCGACCGCGCAATGAGGGAAAGCGATCAGGGTGCAGATTGCAACCCAGCTCGCGCAGCTCTTGAATCAGCCGCTCGGGCGTGGCAAACGTGAGCGTGATGCGCTCCATGTCCATCACCGGTTCGGCAAAACCGGCGTGCACCAGCATGTCACCCCAATCGTGCATGTCGGTGAAGGCATGCCCGGCCGGGGGCCAGCCCAGCTCGGCATACACCGCATGCAGTTCACGCAGGGTGTCGGGCCCCAGGCACGAGAACATCAGGTAGCCATCCACCGCCAGGGCACGGTGCCATTGCGCGATCAGCGCCTGCGGGTCGGTTGCCGTGTGCAGCGCCATGTTGGCCCACAGCATCTGCACACTCGCATCTGCAGGCATACCCAGCTGGGGGTTGCCTGCGCTCCAGCGCGCAGGACTCCACCACGGCTTGGCCAGCGCTTGCCGTGCAGAGTCCTCGCAATGGGCTGCCGTTTCGTAGATCTGGCAACGCGCTTTGGGATAGCGTGCGCTCACGAGCGCATGCGCCTGCAGGCCGCCACGCGCTGCGTCCCAATGGCACCACGATTCAGGGGCCTGGCGAATCCACTGCAAGCGGTCCTCCATGCGGCGGGCCACTTCTTCATGAAGCCAGGGAGATACGGCGGGGGCTGCTGCATGCCAGCGGGCCGCAGCAACGGGATCAATGGTCGGGGGGCGCTCGGAGGACGTCATGGGCCGCGCGAGTATATTGATTCATGCTTTTTACGGGCCTGACAGGGATATCGCGCCGTCTCCACACCTGGGCCCACCAAGTGCCCAGCCAGTGCGCGTTCTGCCACACCTGGCCCTCGCAGCGCATCTGCAACGCCTGCGTAGCGCGGTTTGCCCAGCCCACCACGCGCTGCCAGCGCTGCGCCCTGCGAGTGCCTGCAGGGGTAGAGGTCTGCGGCGCCTGCATCCAGACCCCGCCCAGCTTTGATGCCTGCATTGCCGCAGTGGACTACGCCTACCCCTGGGCCGATGCGCTGGCGCAGTTCAAGTTTCGCGGTGATCCGGGCTGGGCCAAGGCGCTGGCCACACTGATGCGCAGCACGCCGTGGATGGAACCGGCGCTGGAAGCGGCTGACCGCGTGCTTCCGGTGCCGCTGTCCACCGAACGCCTGCGCGAGCGGGGCTTCAACCAGTCGGCCCTGCTGGCAAGGCACCTGGTAGGCCCCAAAACCGACCTCCACACCCTGCTGCGCCTGCACGCCACCGAGGCGCAAAGCAGCCTGCCCCGCGCCCAGCGCATGCGCAACCTGCGCGGCGCCTTCGCCGTTGAACCCAGCCGCGCGGCAGCCCTGCGCGGCCAGCGGGTGGTGCTGATCGATGACGTGATGACCACCGGTGCCACGCTGCAGGCGGCCACCCTGGCGCTGCGCGAGGCAGGCGTGACGCATGTCACCGCCGCCGTCCTGGCGCGCACGGGGCTCGACTGAGCCCCGCAACCTCGCAGTACCAGCGGGATACTTTTGATTACGAGCGGTTGCTCAACTCACACGCCCAGCGATGACAATTGGCGGCATGTTCCATATCGTCCTCGTCGAACCCGAGATACCGCCCAACACGGGGAATGTGATTCGCCTGGCGGCCAACACGGGGTGCACTCTGCACCTCATCGAGCCGCTCGGGTTCTCGATGGAAGACCGCCAGATGCGCCGTGCGGGGCTGGACTATCACGAATACGCCCAGGTGCAAGTGCATGCAGGCTGGACCGCCTTCCTGCGGGATACCCAACCAGACCCGACCCGCATGTTCGCGATGACCACGCACGGCTCGCAGCCCGTGCATTCCACCTGCTTCCTGCCGGGCGACTGGATGGTGTTTGGCGCTGAAACGCGGGGGCTTCCGCCCGAACTGCGCGAGAGTTTTCCGCCCGCGCAACGCCTGCGCCTGCCCATGGTGGCGGGCCAGCGCAGCCTGAATTTGTCCAACGCCGTGGCTGTGACGGTGTTCGAAGCCTGGCGCCAGAACAGTTTTGCCATGCCCGACGGCGAAATCGCCGTGGAGCCAGAGGGCACCATCATCAGCGGATTTGCGCAGCTGGGTTGATGCCTGGCTGATTGTTGGTGGGTGCATCACCCTGGCCGATGGCCTTGGGCTACTTGGACTGCTGCCCGCGTTGGTCCGCCACGGCCAGGGGCACCTGCTCGCTGAGAAAGTCCAGAAACACCTTGGTGCGCGCGGGCAGCATGCGGCCGGACGGCAGCGCGGCATAGATGGTGTAGCGCGAAAAAATCCACGCCGGCAGGATGTGCACCAGTTCGCCACGGGCCAGGTGTTCCTCGGCCAGAAGGCGCGATGTGACGGCCACCCCCGCGCCGTCTACCGCCGCGCGCAGAAGCAGCTCGGTGCTGACCGACTGCAGCACTGCCGGCACATCGACCTCTTGCGCGGGCATGCTGCCGTTGAGCGATTGCAGGCGCAGCTTGCGCGCTGGCCCCAACTGCGCTCGCGCGGCCATGCCGGAGTCGCGCAGATAGTCGTGTTGCAGCAGGTCTTGCGGCTCGCGCGGAATGCCCTTGCGCTCCAGGTAGTCGGGTGATGCAACAACAATCGCCTCCCCCTTCAACAGGGGGCGTGCCACGATGTTGGCATCAAAATCCTCGCCCGCCACCATGATGGTCACATCATATTCATCCACCCTCGCCGAGGCATAGGCGTCCAGGTCGATGTCAAGCAATAGCTTGGGGAATTCCGCATGCCACAGCGCCACCATGGGCGCCAGAAAGTTGGTCGCCAGCACAGGCGCCGCAACGATGCGGATGGTGCCGCGCAGATCGCGCGTGTTGGCCGCCGCTGCCGCTTCGGCGTCGTCGATCTCGTGCAGGATGGTGCGTACGCGCTGCAGATAGGCATCACCCGCGTCGGTGAGCGCCAGCTTGCGGGTAGTGCGCTGCAGCAGCCGCGTGCCCAGATGCTGCTCCAGCTCGGCCACCATGCGGGTGACCACGGGGGGTGACATGTCCATGGCGCGGGCGGCGGCGGCAAAGCCGCCCTCTTCCACCACACGCTCGAAAATTTTCATGGCTTGCAGGCGGTCCATGGTTCAGACCTCCTGCCCAAAAACACGAGCATCTAACGAGAACACAGTCCGTGGAACACGCTGGATCCAGGCCAGCGACCGCCGCGCAAGGGCCGCCCCGCCGCGCTGGCGGTGTCTCCCTTCCCGAATGGCGCAGCCATTCGAGAGAAGGGGGAAGCGGCGCAGCCGCTCAGGGGGTTGTCCTGCTACGCCGGGGCGCCGAAATTGCGCGCCAAAGACTCGGCCACGCACACCGGCTTGTCGCTGCCCTCGCGCTCCACGGTCACCAGCCAGGTCATCTGCATACCATCGGGCGCCACCGGCTCGGCGGCCTGCAAGGTGAGGCGCGCGCGCAGGCGGCTGCCCACCGGCACCGGTGCCGTGAAGCGCACCTTGTTCAGCCCGTAGTTCACGCCCATGCGCGCACCCTCGATGGTCAGGCCCGTCTCGAAAAACTGCGGGATCAGCGACAGCGTGAGAAACCCATGCGCAATGGGCGCGCCAAACGGCCCGGCCTTGGCACGCTCGGGGTCCACATGGATCCACTGGTGGTCGCCCGTGGCCTGGGCAAACAGGTTGACCTGTTCCTGCGTGATGGTGATCCAGTCGGTCACGGCGACCTCCTGGCCCACGCAGGCGCTGACTTCGGAATAAGAGCGGAAGATTTTCATCGTCGCAATGTAGCCCCGCACCCAGGCGCGCCTTGTCTGCCGGGTGACAGGTGTTTTCCCGAGGGGCTGGTTGTACGTTCTGCTTCACGCTGTCCTTCAAGAATTGAGCCAGGCACAAATGCCTTGCCACTGCTCCAGGTCGCGCGCCACGCGGCCGGGCGCCACGTCAAACAGCGTGAGGCCATGCGCCGCCAGGTGGATGTAGTTCTGCGTATCGCGCAGGTAGCCCAGCACCGGGAAGCCCAGGCTGTCCACAAAGTGGTGCAGCTGCTCGGCGGCCTTGGTGCGGGCGTCCACGCGCATGCCCACGATGCCGATCTGCACCCCTTCAGCGCGGCGGTGCTCGGCCAGCTGGTCCAGAAAACTGCGTGTGGCAAAGATGTCGAACACGCTGGGCTGCAGCGGCACGATGATCTTGTCGGCCAGCTTGAGCACATCGTTCAGCCGCCAGCCGTGCAGCCCGGCAGGGGTGTCGAGCACCGCGTGCGTGGTGCCCTTGGGCGGGCGGCTGATCACGTCCGAGCTGATGCCATCCCAGGCGCCAATGGGGCGCGCGGCTGGCGGGCGCAGACCCAGCCAGAGCTTGGCGGATTCCTGCCGGTCGGTGTCGCCCAGGATCACGGGATGCCCCTGGCTCGCGTAGTAGCCCGCGATGTTGGTGGACAGTGTGGACTTGCCCACACCACCCTTCGGGTTGGCGACAACAACTACTGGCATGACAACCTCCTTGGAATCTGCGTATCCATGAAAAACCAAGCCAAATCAGCCTCTAGCGCTTTATAGGCATGCGCAAGCAGCTATTAAAATCGAAGCGCAACCATCCTATCAAGCGTGCTGCCCGCCGCGCTTGACGAAGAACAGCCCGGCGCCCACCGCCATCAGCAAGCCGCCAAACACACGGTTTTGCGCCCGCACCGCACGCGCGCTGCGCATCAGGCGGCGCAGCGCGCTGGCCCCTGCAGCGTAGCCGTGCATCACCACCACGTCCACCGTCGCCGTGGTGGCGGCCATCACCACCAGCTGCGTCCACAGTGGGCGCGTGTCGGTCATGAACTGGGGCAACACCGCCACCATGAAGATGATGCCCTTGGGGTTGGTGGCGTTGGTCAAAAAACCTGTGAGGCAGCGTTTTTGCCAGGTGCCGGCCGACTCTGCTTCATCGCCCTGCACCGGCGATTTGTCCCCGGCACGCCACTGCGCAAAGCCCACATAGATCAGATAGCAGGCGCCCAGCACTTTCACCACGCTGAAAGCCACCTCGGACGCCAGCAGCAGCGAACCCACGCCCGCCCCGGCAATCAGCAAAATCAGCAACAGGCCCAGCTGCAGGCCCAGGATGGTGGCGCCCGTCTTGCGCACGCCGTACGACAGCCCATGGCTCATCGACAACACGGCCCCCGAACCCGGCGACACCGCAATCAGGCACGATGCCGCAAAAAAAGCCAGCCAAGTCTGAAAGTCCATGAATCACCAAGCCCGTGTGCGAAGAAGGGCGAGCATCTTAACAACGCCCCCGTGTCGCTGCCATGATCTGGATAAAAATGCCTGCTAGCGCTTGACCATAAAGCGCTACCAGCTATCAAAATAGAAGCATTTCAATGCTATGCCACGCGCACCCCCGCATCGCTACGGCAATGCCAGAATCCTGACACGCCCACGCCCGCCCGTCCGCCCCCTGCGACGCCCCTCCCAACGCCACCACTATTGCCGCGCCTCCATGGAACACGCCCCCACCTGGCTCACCTACGGTTTCCTGTACCTCACCGCTGCCGTGCTGGCCGTGCCCATCGCCAAGGCGCTGGGCCTCGGCGCCATCATTGGCTACCTGGCGGCGGGCATCGCCATCGGGCCCTGGGGCCTGGGGCTGGTCAGCAACGTGCAGGACATCCTGCATTTTGCCGAATTCGGCGTGGTGCTCATGCTCTTCCTGGTCGGGCTGGAGCTGCAACCCAGCCGCCTGTGGGCGCTGCGCCGCCCCATCTTTGGCACCGGCACCGCCCAAGTGCTGGGCTGCGCAGCTGTGCTGTTTGCGCTGGGTGCGCTGGCTGGCCTGCCCTGGCGCGTGAGCCTGGTGGGCGCTTTAGGCCTGGCGCTGTCGTCCACGGCGATTGCGCTGCAGTCGCTGGCCGAGCGCAACCTCATGCGCACGCAAAGCGGGCAGGCGGGATTTTCCATCCTGCTGTTCCAGGACGTGGCGGCCATTCCCATCCTGGCCCTGCTGCCCGTGCTGGGCGCAGCCGCCGGCGAAGGCGCGGGCCACTCGCCAGGTGAGATGGTGCTGGAGGTGCTGAAGATCGTGGGCGTGATCGCCGCCATCATCCTCGGCGGGCGCCTGCTGCTGCGCCCCGTGCTGCGCTGGATCGCCAAGAGCAACACCCCCGAGATCTTCACGGCCGCCGCGCTGCTGCTGGTGGTGGGCATCGCCTACTTGATGGTGCTGGTGGGCCTGTCGATGGCGCTGGGCGCCTTTCTCGCCGGCGTGCTGCTGGCCGACAGTGAATACCGCCGCGAGCTGGAGGCTGACATTGAGCCCTTCAAGGGCCTGCTGCTCGGGCTGTTCTTCATCGCCGTGGGCATGAGCATCGACTTCGGCGTGATCCTGCGCTCGCCCGGCCTCATGGCCGCCATCCTGGTCGGCTTTCTGGCGGCCAAGGCCGTGGTGATCTACACGCTGGCCAAGATCGTCGGCATCCCCTACCAGGAGCGGCCGGTGTTCACCCTGCTGCTGGCCCAGGGCGGCGAGTTTGCTTTTGTGGTGTTCCAGGCCGCAGCCGGTGCCAGCGTGTTCCCGGCCGAGACCGCCTCGCTGCTGATTGGAGCCGTGGCGCTGTCGATGCTGATCAGCCCGCTGCTGCTGGTGCTGCTGGACCGTGTGCTGCTGCGCCGCTATGCCCAGCTCAAGACCGCCACGCCCCAGGCCGAAGAAATTTCCGAACCCCAAGAGGCGCCCATCATCATCGCGGGCTTCGGCCGCTACGGGCAGATCGTCTCGCGCGTGCTGCTGGCCCAGGGCATCCCCACCACCGTGCTCGACCACAGCGTGGACATGCTGGAAGTGGCGCGCACCTTCGGCTACCGCGTGTTCTACGGCGACGCCACGCGGCTCGACCTGCTGCGCATCGCCGGGGCCGAACATGCGCGCATCCTTGTCATTGCCGTGGACGATGCGGATCAATCCCTCAAGATCGCCAAGCTCGCGCGCGAACACTTCCCCCAGCTGCAGATCGTGGCGCGCGCGCGCGATGTGACGCACTGGAACAAGCTGCGCGACCTGGGCGTGACCCTGGTGCAGCGCGAGCTGTTCGAGTCCAGCCTGCAAAGCGCCCACACCGTGCTGGAGCTGATGGGCCTGCCCCCCGCGCATGCCACCGCCATCACCCAGCGCTTTCGCACCCACAACATCGCGCTGGCCGACCGCATGTACCCGCACCACAAGGACCGCGCCAAGTTCATCGCCGTGGCGCGAGAAGGGCGCAACCAGTTTGCGGAGCAGATGGCGCGGGAGCGGCAGGAAAGTGCGGCGTTGAATGCGGCGGGAGGGGCGTACCCAGGGTATGGCGGGGCGGAGGGGGCCGAGGGTGGGGAGGGGGCTACCTCTATCCAAAAATTGGATTAAAAATAGGCTCCTACGCCCGACCATCATGAATTTTTAGCTATATATTAGATAGCAAAAAAATCCCCCGCGGTGCGGAGGGCTCCAGAAAGCGCATCTGCAGGGGTGACCAGCTCAACAAAGTGGCGCGCAAACCGCTTTTGCGCCACCTACTGTTGGCGCGATTTCTTTTCGCGACACACAAACTGACGCATCGGTGCTGGCCTACTGACATCCAGCGCACCACGCCTTATCGTTAGGTCAATGCCTAGACGTCAAGCACCGCAAGATTGCTTCTGGGGCATGTTGCAACTTCCGCTATGGGCCCAAAGCGGCCTATTGGCAGCTACGTCTAATTCCCAGCGGGTTCTTGATTGGGCCAAAAATACCCTCGCACCTGGGGCGACACATAGGGCAGCACAACCACAATGCCCCAAAGCATCGACCCGAGAGACATGGCCGCGAAATTTATGCCGGACTGCACCGTTACCCCAATGAACGGAATAAGCATGTAGCAGGCCACGCTGAACCAAACTGCAAACCTCGGTCCCCACTGCCTAAAGCGCAGTAGACCGTAGAGCTGGAAAGGGACAGCGGCAATGGCAGCTATGCAAAGCACGCCAATGAGGAACGTGCTGGTGGTGTCGCCTTCCAGTTGAGCGGTGTCGTAAATCGCCTGCGCTTGCTTGAACTCCGGAGGGATGAGATGCGAGAGGAATGTTAGGTCCCCGATTGCAAAGACGGTCGGAATGACATACGACACAACTATCAACCATCTGAAGGCAGATTTACTCACAGGCTCACTCCCTTGTTTTGAAGGGCCCCATCGTACCCACGACAGCTGGTGGCCGAAGGCAGAAGTCTAGCCTCGGAGTTGAGATTGGGCTCCTGGCGGGGCCGCGTGCTGCTACATGGATTGCAACTTCGTTTCAACGATACGTTTCGCGTTGTCCCGGGATAGCCCAAACAGTCCCAGTTTTCGCGCCGCATGCCGGTGGTGGTTATCTCAACTCCCTCAAGAAGGTACTGCGGCTTCTCGCACTCCAGTCATTTCATTGCAAAATATCAAACGATAACCATTCGCATTATAATTCATCACTTTCTCGCCAGCCAACGTCCCTTGCCACGTGAGCCAGCGCCCCCAGCGTTTGTTGTCCGCTCACCTCCATCGGGACCCCCATGTCTTCTCAGCCCCTGCGCTTCGCGCACGCCCCGCGCTTGCCATCCGTCCGCGCGGCCACTCTTTTCACCCTGACCCCGCTGGCCCTGTGCCTCGCCCAAGCAGCTATCGCACAGCAGTCCAGCACACCGGCAGCAGACGCGACAACAGGCGCGCCCCAGCTGCAAGAAGTCCGCATCAACGCCAGCACCGAAAAAGACATGGGCTTTGCGCCCGTGGAGGCACAGACCGCCAGCAAGGCGCCCATGCGCCGGCTCGAAACCCCGCAATCCGTCAGCGTGGTCACGCGCGAGCAGATGGAGTCGCGGCAGATCGTGAACGTGCAGCAGGCGCTGCAGACCGTGGCGGGGGTAAGCCCGGTCAACTTTGGGCGCCGGGGGTTTGACGACATCAACATCCGTGGCTTTCGCTCCACCGAATCCATCCTAGTCGATGGCCTGGTGCAGAGCCCGGGCATGTGGGCCAAGTTGCAGCCCTACGGCTACGAGCGTTTTGAGGTGCTCAAAGGCTCGGCCTCAGTGTTGTACGGCCAGGTGCAGCCCGGCGGCATCGTCAACGCGGTGAGCAAGCGACCCAAGAAGGAGGCGATCAACGAGGTGGGCGTGGAGGTGGGCAGTTTCGGCCAGCGCACGCTGCAGGCCGATATGAACCGGCCGCTATCCGAATCGGGCAAGACGGCGCTGCGCATCAATGCGCATGTCTCCAACGCCGACGACCCCACGCAGTTCGTCTACCGCAAGGACCGCTGGTTTGCGCCGTCGCTGTCCATCGACCTGGGCCCGCAGACCGACCTGGTGCTGTTTGCCACCTACAGCCAAAGCCAGTGGATGCGCCAGCAGGGCATCACGCCCTACGGCACGCTGCTGCCCAATCGCAACGGCACGCTGCCCGTCACGATGTTCACGGGCGACCCAAGTTTTGGCGGGTATGACGTAGAGAGCAAAACCGTGGGCTACACGCTGGAGCACAAGATGTCGGAGGCCATGACCTTCCGCCAGAACGTGCGCTACGAAACCGAGAAGGGCACGGGCAACTTTGTCTCCAACCAGGCGCTGCAAACCAACCAGCGGCTACAGAACCGCCAGGCCTCGCGCCAGTACATGGACTACGACCTGCTGGCCACCGACACCTCGCTGCTGTCGCGCTTTGAAGCGCTGGGCGTGAAGCATCAGCTGGTGACGGGCCTCGATGCGCGCAGCGGCACCAGCCTGCTGGCCAGCCGCACCTGCCGCATCGGTGCGCTGGACCTGTTTGCACCCGTGTATGGCATGCAGGCCACCTGCCCCGAGGCGCTGACGCAGGATGCGCCCGCCAAACTCACCGTGGCCGGGCTGTATGCGCAGGACCAGATCAAGTTTGGCCAGGGCTGGACGGCCCTGGTGGGCCTGCGCCGCGACTGGTCCACCACCGATACGAACAACCGCGTGACCAACACGCAGACGCGCCAGAAGGACAACGCCACCACACTGTCGGCCGGGCTGGTGTACGAGTTCAAGCCCGGCTGGGCCGCGTATGGCAGCTATGGCGAGTCGTTTCTGCCCCAGTCGGGCCTGACGTTTGGCGGATCGAACTTTGTGCCCGAAACCGGCAAGCAGTGGGAGGCGGGCGTGAAGTACGAAGCCCCCGGCGGCCAGGTCACCGGCGCGCTCGCCGTGTTTGACCTGGTGCGCGAGAACGTGACCACCGCCGACCCGGTGAACACGGGCTTCAGCGTGCAGACCGGCGAGCAGCGCGCGCGCGGGCTGGAGCTGGAGCTGGGCGCGGACCTGAAGAACGGCTGGAAGCTGACCAGTGCCTACACCTACACGCAGACCAAGGTCACGCGTGACACCAACGCCGCCATCGTGGGCAAGCCACTCAACCTCACGCCACGCCACACGCTCACGGCCTGGGCCACCTACAAGCTGCCGCAGTATCAGCGCGTGACGCTGGGCCTGGGCGGGCGGTATGTGAGCGAGCAGATCGGCTCGTACCCCTTCACCTTGCCTTCGTACTTTGTGGCCGATGCGTCCATCAGCTACGTGGGTGAGAACTACCGCGTGACCGCGGGCGTGAAGAACGTGTTCAACAAGGCGTATTACGACGGCGCGATCAATGCCAACGTGGTCTCGCCCTCGCTGCCACGCAACTTCAACCTGGGCGTGACCTACTTCTTCTGACGCACTGCTCCACCCCTGCCGCCCGCACGCCATGACCAGCCAGCGCACGCTCAACCGCCTGTTCACCCTGCACTCCTGGGCGGGCATCGTCACGGGGCTGCTGATGTTCATCGTGTGCTTTTCGGGCGCGGTGGTGGTGTTCAAGCACGAGATCGACCTGTGGGCCAATCCGTCGCTGGCCCAGTTGCCGCGCTCTGAAAAGCCTGCCTCGCTCGACGCGGTTCTGGCGCAGCTGCACACCCGCTACCCTGGCGCCACGGTGGAGACCATCGCGCTGCCGGATGCCGTCAACCCCAGCTACTTCGCCTTTGTGCGCGAGCGTGGCGCGCCCGCCAACACCCGCACCAAGGTGGCCTTGCGCTCCGACACCGGCACGGTGGTGGGCCCGGTGGACAGCCAGCTCGGCCAGTACCTGCGCATGCTGCATGTGTTCCTGTTCTTCGGGCCGCGGTGGATCGTGGGTTTCCTCGGGGTGGCGATGCTGGTGCTGATTGCCACGGGCATCGTCATCCACCGCAAGATCCTGGCCGAGCTGTTCACCCAGCGCTGGGGTCGCAGCTTTCGGGTGGTGATGTCGGACCTGCACAAGTCCGCAGGCATCTGGGGCCTGGGCTTTCACATCCTGATCGCAGCGACGGGTGCATGGATGGGCCTTGCGCCGCTGTTTGAGCAGGGCTACAAGTACGTGACCACCAGCACCGATGCCACCGCCCCCAAGCCAGCACGCAAGGCGGGCGGTGACGCCACCGAGCCGGTGCCCATGCAATCGCTGGATGCGCTGTACGCCACAGCGCAGCAGGCTGTGCCCGGCCTGGAGGCGCGCTACGTGTCGCTGCGCCGCTGGGGCACCAGCACGGCCGAAGCGGGCTTTACCGGCAATCTCAGCAACCATCTGGCCAGCACGGCGCGGGTGGACATCCACGCCACCACCGGCGTACCCAAGAAGGTGCACGACCCGCGCACGGCGGGCTTCTGGTCGCTGGTCAACGGCCTGATGGAGCCGCTGCACTTTGGCGACTTTGGCGGGCTGGCGCTGAAGTGGCTGTATTTCTTTCTGGGCATGACACCCGCGTTTTTGTCGATCTCGGGGACGCTGATCTGGCTGGATGCGCGCCAGCAGCGCAGGCGCGAGGCAGAGGCTGCGCAGGGCGCTGCGGGCGGCATCGCGGCGGCAGGCTGACACCCACCAGCGCCTCTCTCACAGCATCACAGCTTCGCCCTCCATGCAACGTTTCTTTCTGGCAATGCACGCCACCACGCCCGCCGCGCTCATCGTGACGGTTTTTGTGCACCTGTGGGGGCCTGCGGGTCTGCCCTCGCTGGCGCAGCGGCCCGTGTGGTCGGTGTGGGCGCTCATCGGCGTGTGGCTGCTGCTGTCGGCTGCGGCGGCGTGGGCGCTGCACACGGTGGCGCTGTGGCGCGTCTCGCTGGGTGGAGCGGGCGCGCTGCTGGCCGTGGCCGGTGTGGCCGGGCTGGTGCTGGGCAGTGCCCAAGGACCCGCCATGTTCGTCAGCCTGGTCGCCATGGGGCTGGTCTTTGGGGGAATCGCGGTTTTCATCGGGCCCCAGCGGGTGCAGGCGCACCGGCGCAAGGCGTCGCGGTCTGCGGCCGTGGCCCGACCGGGCTCTGCAGTGCACGCAACCACCGCCCACCCGCGCTGGCACCCACGCGGTTGGGCCCGCTGGGTGGGGTCAGCCCACTGGCCCTTCTGGCTGACCGGTGTGCTGGCGGTGGAATCCTTCCGCCTGGCCCATATCGTGGCCACCGAACCCGCACGGTCTTCGGGCATGCTGGGCCTGCTGCTCGCCTTCTTCGTGGCCCTGCCCGCTGCCACCTTGCGCCACTGGACGCCCCGCACCGCCGTGCTGCTGTGGGCACTGGCCGCGTTGGCCTATGGCGGCCTGGCGGCCAAGGCGGGGATGGTGCAGTGGGCAGTGGCGTCGGCGCTGTGTGCCCTGGCTGTGGGGGCACCGCTGCGGTGGCGCGCAGGACAGGCGTGGTGGGCGCTGCGCTGGCGGCGGGCGGGCCACGGGGCGCCGCCAGCGCCCAACCCTGGGCCCGACCGCCACCCGCCGGAGGCCGCATGAACGAACTCATCGGCGCCAGCGCCGCGCTGGCCTCATTGATCGCACTGACCCGCTGGGCGCGCACCGTGCCCACCCGCGCCTGGGGCGACGGCACGCCCCCCGCCACTGCGGCATCCCGGCGCGCCTGGGCGGTGGTTCTGGCTACCGTCGTGCTGCAGGCCCTCGCGGCCACCGCTGCGGCGGGGCTGGCGGCGGGGCTGGCGCTGGTGGTGGCGGCCTGGATGGTGATGGGCTGGCTGCTGGTGCTGGCCATGAACCAATGGCCCGCGGGCAGCCTGCGCTGGGGACACCGCCTGGGCGCACTGGGCGGCACGGGCTGTTTGCTGGCGCTGGCCTGGCAGCTTCTTAGGGCGGGGGGCTTGGCGTCATGAAGCACCCCAGTTGTCCAGGAGCAGGGACGTTGGCAGATTGTTTTTGGATAAAAACAGGCCCTAGCGCTTTATCAGAAAGCGCTATAAGCTATATTTTCAATAGCAAAACTTGACAGGCAGCGTGCTGCGAGCCCCTGCCCGCTCCCACAGCGCCACGGCACAATCGCGCCCATGGACCTGCCGCTCGACGCCCCCTGGATTCACACCCTGCGCTTCGCGCTGGAAGTGGCCGCCACCATCGCGTTTGCCCTGTCGGGTGTGATCATGGCCGCGCGCAAGCGGCTCGATGCCGTGGGCGTGTGTGTCGTGGCCTTTGTGGCCGCGTTTGGCGGGGGCACGCTGCGCGACCTGCTACTGGACCAGCGGCCCTTCTTCTGGATCCGCCACACCGAATTCGTATGGGGCATTCTGGCGCTTTGCATCGGCGCCATGCTGTTCATGCGCCAGCGGCACTTTCAGCCCACCGAGCGCGCCATGCTGCTGCCCGACGCCATTGGCCTGGGCCTCTTCGCCGCCGTGGGCGTGGACATCGCCACCGCCATCGGCATGCCGCCCATCATCAGCGTGATGATGGGCGTGACCACGGGCGTGTTCGGGGGTGTGCTGCGCGATGTGCTGTGCAACGAAGTGCCCCAGGCCTTCAGCGACCATCGGCCCTATGCGCTGTGCGCGTTTGCCGGTGGCTGGGCCGACGTGGCCTTGCGCCACCTGCAAGCGCCCGACTGGGCACCGCTGGTGGTCTGCGTGCTGCTCACGGCCGGGCTGCGCGGGCTGGCGCTGTGGCGCAACTGGGAGCTGCCTGCGTGGCGGGTGTGATGGGGGCATCGAGCCCCAGCCGCGCCTGGCTGGCGCGCCTGTGACAGCATCGGGTGCACAGAAGCCACACACTGATTCCCGACAGACTGCAGGAGACACCCGCCCATGACCAGCACCCCCACGCCCGCCCAACTGCGTGCCACGGCCCTTATCGACAGCGACGCACCTTCCATCCAGGCCTTTGCCGCCCAACACGCACGCGGCACCACCGACCGCGAACGCGCCGTCGCCCTGTACCTGGCCGTGCGTGACGGCTTTCGCTACGACCCCTACCGCATCGACCTCTCGCCCCAGGGCATGGCGGCCAGCACCGTGCTGGCCAACGGCCACGGCTGGTGTGTGCCCAAGGCCGCGCTGCTAACCGCCGCATGCCGCGCGGCGGGCATCCCCGCGCGCATGGGCTTTGCCGACGTGCGCAACCACCTCAGCACCGAGCGCATGCGCGAGACCATGAAGACCGACCTCTTCATCTGGCACGGCTACACCGACATCTGGCTGGATGGCGCCTGGCGCAAGGCCACGCCCGCTTTCAACATCGAGCTGTGCGAGCGCTTTGGACTGCTGCCGCTGGAGTTCGATGGCGAAAACGATTCGATCTACCACCCGTTCGACAAATCCGGCGCGCGCCACATGGAATATGTGCACCAGCGCGGCACGTTTGACGACATGCCGCTGGCGCAGATAGTGGCGGACTTTCGCACGGTGTACAGCGGCTGGCTGCCCGAGGACGGCGCCACCCACAGCAGCCTGGAGGGCGCCAGCTTTGCGCAAGATGTGGAGAAGGAGTCCCGCGCATGAGCAGCCATGCCGAGATCCCACCGGGCTTTGCGCCACTGCAGTCTGGCGGCCCGTTCATCCAGCACAACGGCCCGCTCTACCTGCGCCACGAAGGCAGCGTGGTGCAGTTCGGCTTTCGCGTGGAGCGCCGCCATGTGAACCCCATGAACAACCTGCACGGCGGCATGATGGCCAGCTTCTGCGACATGCTGCTGCCGCTGTCGGTGCACCGCAAAAGCAACGAGGTGGCCGACCGCTTCCTGCCCACCATCAGCCTGCAGATCGACTACCTGGCCCCTGCCTCGCTGGGCGCCTGGGTGCAGGGCGAGGCCGAGCCGCTGCGCGTCACGCGCTCGCTGGTGTTTGCTCAGGGCCTGGTCACCGCCGATGGCGTGCCCTGTGCGCGGGTGAGCGGGGTGTTCAAGATCGGGCCTGCGGTGCCCAGCAACGCTGTGGAGTGAGCCCCGCCGGCTCTGCATTGCAGCGCGCGTCAATGTGCCCTTTTGCTGATGTCCCCGATTGCATCGTCACATCAATTGCTCTATTTAATTCATAGATATGCATTTTTAACAAATTTTCGTGTATCTATGAGTAATTCATACCATTCAGCCCTCCCTCTTCTGAAAGCCATAATTAATTCATAGATGTTCAAAAACCATCAATTGAACTAACATCTATGAATGCCATCCCAAAACACCAAGCCCACTGACTACCCCCAGGCAGTTCTTCAGCAGATCGCGTTGCTCGCGCAGAACATCGTGATTGCACGCAAGCGCCGCAAGGAAACACAAGCCCAGTGGGCCCAGCGGCTGGGCGTGTCCCAGCCGACCATGGCGCGCATCGAGCGGGGCGACCCGTCGGTGTCGATGGCGTCGTATGTGATGTGCATGTGGCTCATCAACCAGGCCCAGGGGCTGGCCGACCTGATTGCGCCGCAGAACGACCTCACATCGCTGGAGCTTGAGGTAGCCAAAGCCCGCCCCCGGCGCGCTGCACAGACGACGGCGCAGAAAGACGCAAAGACGGCAGCAAGCAACGCAAAGCCTGCCGCCTTGCCGTCCGTCTCCAAAACCAACGCACCTGCCCACTTGGGGACCGTGCACGTTGCCGAAGCGGTGAAGGGCTCCTTCGAGGGAGCAAGCCCTGACAAACCAACCATAGGGGCCGCGCAGAAGGCCACAGGACTGGGCCCCGAAGAACAGATCGGGCAAGCCATTCGAGTTACAGGACTCGGCGCGCCAAAGCGCCAGACCAACAGCACCGCCGCAGGCCTGGCCGCACTGATCGCGGGCCAGAAGAAAGCTCGGCCATGAGCCAGCACCAGAACGCGCTGAAAATCACGCCGCGCTCGTATGTGCCGCAAGACACGTTGTATGTCTGGACCTTGGTCAACCCCGCACAACCCGTGCTGACCGGTGCGGTGGGCTTGTCGCAGCTGGTGCCCAACTGCGCCACCTTCAGCTACGCCGCAGACTGGTGGCAGTTTGCGCTGAGCGAAGACCTGCCCCTCATCGCAGGCCAGACGTTCAGCGCAGGCCACAAGGACAGCGCGCCCGGCGCCATCGACGATGCGCGGCCAGACCGGTGGGGCGAGCGCATCATCCGCCACATCGACCGCCCCGCGCGCCTGTCGATTCTGGAGATGCTGCTGTTCGCTGGCGACGACCGCTTTGGCGCGTTGGGCATCTCCACCTCGGCCGACCACTACATCCCGCGCCGCATCGGGCCGTATCCGCAACTGCGCGATCTGGGGGCCATGGTGCGGGCGGTGGAAGACGTGCAGTCGCAAGCCCCGGTCACAACAGAAATTCAGCGGCTGGTGCAGCCGGGCGTGACGCTGGGCGGCGCACGGCCCAAGGCGCTGCTGCAAACCGACAGCGGGCCCTGCGTCATCAAGTTCAGCGAGCTGGACGATACCGTGGACACCCCCCTCATCGAACACGCCACCATGACGCTGGCGGCCCAGGCGGGCATCCACGTTGCCAGCACGGGTGTGCTGCCCATTCCATCACGGCTGGGCCGGGGGCCGCAGCGCCATGCGCTGACCATCCAGCGGTTTGATCGGGTGCAGATGGGTGCCCTGAGCCTGCGCGTGCACTGCATCTCTGCCAAGACGGCACTGGCTGCGGCGGGCTTGGCCGAAAGCTATGGCGCACTGGCCACCGTGCTGCTGCGCCAGGCGCACCCCGACCGGCAAAAGGCACTGCGCGAAGAGCTGTTTCGGCGCATGGTGTTCAACATCCTGATGGACAACACTGACGACCACGAGCGCAACCACTGCCTGCGCCTGGGCTTTGACGGCTACTACGACCTGGCCCCCGCGTTCGACGTGGTGCCCACGCTGCAGAACATGGGCTACCAGGCCATGGTGGTGGGCCAGCACGGCGCGCAGTCCACGCTGGACAACGCGCTGACCGACTTGAGCGAATTCGGTCTCACCCGCGCACGGGCCATGGGGTTGATTCAGGAGGTTGCTCACGCGGTAGAGCAATGGCCGCTGCATTTTGCGCAGCACGGCGTCTGTCCGGCTGACATGGAACAGCTCGCGGCGAGCATTGACCGCGATGCACTCAAGGACCAGCGCAAAGCATTCTGCTGAGCCTGCTGCCGTATAGCTCAGTCAGTGGCCATCTACGCCCAGCGTCCCCACCACGTACTCCACAAACCGCGCCAGCTTGGGCAGTTGCCGCCGGTCGGGCGCGTACACCAAGTGCACATCGCGCTGTGCGGGCAGGCAACGCTGCAGCACGGGCACCAGCGCGCCGCTGGCCAGGTCGTCGGCCAGTAGCACCTCAGGCTGCATGACGAGACCCAGCCCACGCAGCGCCGCCTGGCGCAGGCCATCGCCCTGGTTGCAAACGAAGCGCGCGTTCTCGGGCCAGAAGAACTCCTCGTTGCCATCGCGCAGCGTCCATTCCACACGGCGCTGCCACACCGAGTGGCTCAGGCACTGGTGGCGGGCCAGGTCGGCCGCGCCCTGTGGCGTGCCATGGCGCGCCAGATAGGCGGGCGTGGCGGCAATCACCATGCGGTAGGGGCGCAGTGAGCGGGCCACCAGGCCTTCGTCCACGATGCGGCCGATGCGGATGGCGGCATCGAACCCCTCACCCGCCATGTCCACCACGCTGTCGGTGAGCTGCAGGTCCACACGCACCTGCTCATGGCGCTGCAGAAACTCCGCCACCAGCGGCGCGATGACATGGCTGCCCAGGGTAAAAGGCGCGCTCACGCGCAGCAGGCCCTGTGGCACGGCGCGGCTGCGCTCCACGGCCGATTCGGCCCATCGCACCTGCTCCAGCACGCGTTTGCTGTCTTCGTAGAACGCGGCGCCCACCTCGGTCAGGCTGTTCTGGCGCGTGCTGCGCTGGAACAGGCGCGCGCCCAGGTGGGCTTCGAGCTGCTGGATGTGTTTGCCCACCATCACGGCCGATATCTGCAGCTGGCGCGCGGCGGCGGCAAAGCTGCCCGCCTCCACCGCCGCCACCATGACTTCCATGTTGCGCAGCTTGTCCATGGCTCCTGGATATTCCTAATCAATAGTTAGCACAAGCATAACTTGCAGGCACTTTATGCATTGATTGATTAGCAAAAGAATCGGGCTGTCAGTTCTTCATCAACCCTTTTTGACACCCAAGGAAATCACCATGTCCAAGATTCTTCTCATCGGCGCCAGCGGCACCATCGGCCAGGCCGTGCAGGCCAACCTGGGCGCACGCCACGACGTGATCACCGTCGGCCGCAGCAGCGGCGAGCACCGTGCGGACTTCTCGCAGCCAGGCTCGGTCGTAAAGCTTTTCGAGGCGGTGGGCAAAGTCGATGCCATTGTGAGCACTGCAGGCAACCTGCACTTTGGCCCGCTGGCCGAGATGACAGCCGAGCAGTTCAACCTGGGCCTGCAAGACAAACTGCTGGGCCAGGTGCAACTGGCGCTGGTCGGCCAGAAGTATTTGAACGATGGCGGCTCCATCACGCTGACGGCGGGCATCCTCTCGATCGAGCCCATCCGCAACGGCGCCAATGCCACGGCGGTGAACGCGGCCATCGAGGGCTTTGTGGCCGCTGCCGCCATTGAGCTGCCGCGCGGCCTGCGCATCAACGCCGTGAGCCCCACCATCCTCACCGAATCCGTGGGCGTGTACGGGCCGTTCTTCCCGGGGTTCGACACGGTGTCTGCCGAGCGCGCCGCGCGCGGCTACCAGCGCAGCGTGGAAGGGGCGCAGACGGGGCGGGTGTACCGGGTTCAGTGAGCCACACCACCTGGATTTGAAAGAAAAATAGCTGCTGCCGCCCGTCGAACAGGCGGCAGCAGCTATCAATTTGGTAGCTGCAGTGATCGAAGGTGCAGATCAGTCGAGACTTGCGCCCGACTCCTTCACCACCTTGCCCCACTTCACCGACTCGGCCTGGATGAAGGCGGCGAACTGCGCGGGCGTTTCGCTCATGGCTTCCGCGCCCTGGTCATTGATCTTCTTCTTCACATCGGCCTGGTTCAGCACCTTGACCAACGCGGTGTTCAGCTTGGCCAGCACTGGCGCGGGCGTGCCTGCGGGGGCAAACATGCCGAACCACGACGTGGCTTCGTAGCCCGCCACACCCGCTTCGGCGATGGTGGGCACGTTGGGCAGCTCGGGTGAGCGCTTGGCGGTGGTCACGGCAATGGGCACCAGCTTGCCGCTGCGAACATGCTGGATGGCTGAGGGCATGTTGTCGAACATGATGCCGATCTGGTTGCCCAGCAGGTCGGTGACAGCGGGTGCGCTGCCCTTGTAGGGCACGTGCACCATGTCCACCTTGGCGAGACTCTTGAACAGCTCGCCCGACAGATGGATGGAGCTGCCGCTGCCCGACGAACCGAAGTTGAGCTTGCCGGGGTTGGCCTTGGCGTAGGCAATCAACTCGGGCACCGTCTTGAACGGCTGGGCGGGGTTGGCCACCAGCAGGTTCGGCACATTGGCCACGCGGGTCAGCGGCGCGAAGTCCTTCACGGGGTCAAACGGCATCTTCTTGTACAGGCTGGCATTGATGGCGTGCGTGCCCACCGTGCCCATGAACAGCGTGTAGCCATCAGCCGGGGCCTTGGCCGCCATTGCGCCGCCGATGTTGCCGCCCGCACCTGCGCGGTTGTCCACGATGACGGACTGGCCCAGCTCGGTGGTCAGCGCCTGGCCGATGATGCGGGCCAGGATGTCGGTGGTGCCGCCTGCGGCAAAGGGCACGACGATGGTGACGGGCTTGGTGGGGAAGGCCTGCGCCATTGCTGCGCTGCTGCCCAGCAGGCCAGCACCGGCGATGGCGGCGATGCCAGCACAGGCTGCAGCCGACAGCGCGAAGCGGCGGGTGGTGTGGATGGAACGGGTCATGGTTTGTCTCCTTCAAGAAGGTGGATGAATAAATGGGTCGGTGCCACCAGTGCTGCGTTGGTCCGCGTCTGGCCGCGCCATGGCCTCAACCGGGCGCCGAAGCCTCCGGGCGAGAACGGGGGTGCGCCCCTTGCGGAGCGGCAGGGAAGATCAGTTCAGGTTGCTAAACAGGCGCCACTCCCAGCGTGGTGCCGCCGCACACGTACAGCACCTGCCCGGTCACGAATCCGTTGTCGGGCGAGAGGAAGAACAGCGCTGCGCGCGCCACGTCGTCGGGCGTGCCCATGCGGCCCACGGCAATGCTGTTCAGGATGCGCTGCGTCTGCGGCGCACCCTCAGGGTTGCTCTGTCGGAAGAGTTCAGTCGCAATCGGGCCGGGGCCGATGGCGTTGACGGTGATGCCGTCACGCCCCAGCTCCATGGCCAGCGTGCGTGTCATGCCGATCATTCCAGCCTTGGTGGCGGAGTACACGATGCGCTCGCCCTTGCCCAGCGCTGCGCGCGACGACATGTTGACGATGCGGCCCTGCCCGCTGGCGCGCAGCGTGGGCAGGAACGCTTGCACCAGCAGCATGGGCGCGCGCAGGTGCAGGCCCACCACGTCGTCGAGCTGCGCCGTGGTGGCGGTGTCGATGGTGCCAGGGCGCGTGGCGCCCGCGTTGTTCACCAGCGCTGTCACGTTGTGCTTGGCCGCAATCTCGGCCGCGCGTTCGCGGGTCGATGTTTCGTCGGTCAGGTCTCCCTGGTACGAGGTGAGTTGCGGGTGGCTCCACGTGGGCAACACGTAGTCCAGGTTGACCACCGCGTGGCCCTGGGCCAGAACGGCCTCGGCGATGGCGCGGCCGATGCCGTTGCTGGCGCCGGTGACGACCGTGACGGGAGTGCTTTTATCCATCGCTGTCACACGCGCTCCAGGATGATGGCAATGCCCTGCCCCACGCCGATGCACATGGTGCACAGCGCGTACTGGCCGGCGTGTTCGTGCAGGCGGTTGACGGCGGTGGTGACCAGGCGCGCGCCGCTGGCGCCCAGGGGGTGGCCCAGCGCAATGGCGCCGCCCCAGGCGTTGACACGCGCGTCGTCGTCCTTCAGGCCCAAGGCGCGCAGCACGGCCAGGCCCTGCGCGGCAAAGGCTTCGTTGAGTTCGATCACGTCCATGTGGTCGATGGTCAGGCCCGTCTGCGCCAGCACCTTCAGCGTGGCGGGCGTGGGGCCAAAACCCATGATGCGCGGCGCCACACCAGCCACGGCCATACCCACCACGCGGGCGCGGGGCTTGAGGCCGTACTTGGCGGCATGGGCCTCGTCGGCCAGCAGCAGCGCGCAGGCGCCGTCGTTCACTCCGCTGGCGTTGCCCGCCGTCACCGTGCCATCGGGCCGCACCACACCCTTGAGCTTGGCCAGCGCTTCGATGCTGGTCTCACGCGGGTGCTCGTCCTGGCTCACGATGATCGCGTCGCCCTTCTTTTGCGGGATGTGCACCGGCACGATCTCGCGCGCCAGGTGCCCAGCCTTGATGGCGGCCACGGCGTTGAGCTGGCTGCGCAGCGCCATCTGGTCCTGGGCTTCGCGCTCGATCTTGAAGTCGGTGGCCACGTTCTCGGCGGTTTCGGGCATGGAGTCCACGCCGTACTTTTCCTTCATCAGCTTGTTGATGAAGCGCCAGCCAATCGTCGTGTCGTACACCGCGTTGTTGCGGCTGAAGGCCGACTCTGCCTTGGGCATGACAAAGGGGGCGCGGCTCATGCTCTCCACACCGCCCGCGATCATCAGGCCGGCCTCGCCCGCCTTGATGGCGCGCGCTGCGGTGCCCACGGCGTCGAGCCCCGAGCCGCACAGGCGGTTGATGGTGGCGCCGGCCACGTCGATCGGCAGGCCCGCCAGCAGGCTGCTCATGTGGGCCACGTTGCGGTTGTCTTCACCGGCCTGGTTGGCGCAGCCGTAGAGCACGTCGGTCACGGCCGCCCAGTCCACGCCGGGGTTGCGGTCCATCAGCGCCTTGATGGGGATGGCACCCAGGTCATCGGTGCGTACGCTGGAGAGCGCGCCGCCGTAGCGGCCGAAGGGGGTACGGATGGCGTCGCAGATGAAGGCTTGGCGTTGTTGGCTCACGGTTTTGTCTCCTCGTTTGTTGGGGGGGGGGATTCGGTCAGGCGGCTGCACGGATGGGCAGGCCCACCAGTTGCTCCAGCTCAGCGTGCGACAGGCCGGGCACGGTGTCGATGAGCTGCAGCTCGGCGGGCGTGCAGGCCAGTGTGCACAGATCGGTGTAGATGCGCTTCACGCAGGCGACACCGGTGAGCGGGTAGGTGCACTGCGCCACGATCTTGCTCGCGCCCTGCTTGGTCAGCAGGTCCATCATCACCCAGGTCTGCTTGGCGCCGATGGCCAGGTCCATCGCGCCGCCCACGGCGGGGATGGCGCCGGGCTCGCCCGTGCTCCAGTTGGCCAGGTCGCCCGTGGCGCTGACCTGGAAGGCGCCCAGCACACAGATGTCCAGGTGCCCGCCGCGCATCATCGCGAAGCTGTCGGCGTGGTGGAAGTACGCACCGCCGGGCAGCAGCGTGACGGGCTGCTTGCCCGCGTTGATGAGGTCGTAGTCCTCCAGCCCCGCAGCGGGCGCCGGGCCCATGCCCAGGATGCCGTTTTCGCTTTGCAGGATGACCTCGCGGCCTGCCGGGATGTGATTGGCCACCAAGGTCGGCTGACCGATGCCCAGGTTGACGTAGGCGCCGTCGTGGATGTCTTGCGCCACGCGCTTCGCCAGTTCTTCTTTACTACGCTTTTGATAGCTGCTCACGCCTGTTCCTTGTGCGATAGGGGCCGATTTCATGCCGATTTTTTGAAGCCGCCGGCCTGTGTGGCGGTGCGGTCGATCTTCACGACATGGGTCACGTAGATGCCGGGCGTGACGATGGCTTCCGGGTCCAGCGCGCCCAGCTCCACCACCTCGTGCACGGTGGCGATCGTGGTCTTGGCGGCCGTGGCCATCACGGGGCCAAAGTTGCGCGCCGACATACGGTAGGTCAGGTTGCCCCAGCGGTCGCCCTTCTCGGCCTTGATCAGGGCCACATCGCCGTGGATGGGGTATTCGAGCACGTAGTGCTTGCCGTTGATCTCGCGCGTTTCCTTGCCCGCAGCCAGTTCGGTGCCGTGGGCCGTGGGGCAGAAGAAGGCGCCGATGCCCGCGCCCGCAGCGCGCAGGCGCTCGGCCAAGTTGCCCTGGGGCACCAATTCGAGTTCGAGCTTGCCACTGCGGTACAGCTCGTCGAACACATAGCTATCCACCTGGCGCGGAAAACTGCAGATGATCTTGCGCACCTGGCCAGCCTTGAGCAGCGCGGCCAAGCCCTGGTCGGCGTTGCCTGCGTTGTTGTTGACCACCGTGAGGTCACGCGCCCCCTGGGCGATGAGGCCATCGATCAGCTCGCCCGGAATGCCGGCCGTGCCGAACCCACCTATCAACACCGTGGCACCATCCTTCACCCCCGCAAGGGCCTGGGCCACCGAGTCCGCCAGTTTGTTGATCATTGCAACGCTTTCTTGGTTTCTCTGTTGTCTCTTTGAAGTTTGTTCGCTTTTAGAACAAATGTTCGCTTAAAGAATTATAGTTGGCATACGTATGAATTCCCAAACCCCTGAAGCCAAAGACCCCAAACCGAGCGACAGCTATGTGCAGTCGTTCGCGCGCGGGCTGGAGGTGATCCGCTCATTCAGCGCGGCCACGCCGCAGCAAACCTTGAGTGAAGTCGCCGCGCAGACCGGCCTGACGCGCGCCGGCGCGCGCCGCATCCTGCTCACGCTGCAGACGCTGGGCTATGTGGAGACGGATGGCAAGCTGTTTCGTTTGAGCCCGCGCATCCTGGATTTGGGGTTTGCGTACCTGTCCTCGCTGCCCATCTGGAACCTGGCCGAGCCGGTGATGGAGGACCTGGTGGAAGAGGTGCGCGAGTCGTCATCGGCCGCCGTGCTCGACGGTCTGGACATCGTCTATGTGCTGCGCGTGCCCACGCACAAGATCATGCGCACCACGCTGGGGGTGGGCTCGCGCCTGCCCGCGTGCTGGACGTCCATGGGCCGCATGCTGCTGGCCGGGTTGCCGGACGACGAACTGCAGGACCGGCTGCAGGGCCACCCGATGCAGCGTTTTACCGAACACACCACCACCGATGTGGATGCACTGCTGGCCCACATCCGCCAGGCGCGGCAGCAGGGCTGGTGCCTAGTGAACCAGGAACTGGAAGAGGGTTTGATATCGATTGCTGCGCCGCTGACCAACCGCACGGGGCAGACGGTGGCGGCGCTCAACATCAGCGGTCAGGCCAATCGCACGAGTGCGGCGATGATGCAGGAGAGCCTGCTGCCCGCACTGCTGAATGCGGCCCGGACCATTTCGCGCATGATGGGCGCACCGAGGGAGTGATGAAGGGCAAGGCACACCGAGAAAAGCCGGTGATCACCCCCCCGCAACGAGCAGCCCGTGCTAAAGCACCGACTCCCGTCTTAGTTGGAGAGGGCAAGAACCGGAGTCGTAACCCCAGTCGCTCGCCATGACAGGTGAAATCAGTTCTTGCGAAACCCCAGCACAAGCACCACGCCGCCCAGCACCATCGCACCCAGGCTCATCCACTGGGGGATATTGACGGATTCTTTTTCCTTCACGGTGAGCTCCAGCGGGCCCAGCTTGGCTTGGGTGGTGTCCTTGGTAAAGCTAAAGCCGCCGGTCAAAAACCCGGCCAGCCCCACCACCAACAACAGCACACCAACGATTCGCATTGCATTCATGACACTTCTCCCGATGCCGGGTTTGGAGGACTGCGACAAAGTGGACCCGGCTCCCGACCTTTGCGCCAGCCCAATGTAGGTGCGCCAGCGCAGGGCCAGCGTAGGACGCCGCCCCGGCGCGATGTAGCAGGCGGGCGCGATCCGAACCGCCTTCCCCTGTGCGCTCCGGGCTCTTGCCCTGCGTGCTACCCTCACGCCCCATGTTCAGCCCCTCCCAAGCCGATGTGCGCCGCTTTCTGTGCGGTGTGCACGCCAAGACCCAGAGCGGCGCCCCCATGGAAGCCATCGAGACGCTGGCCAGCCTGTGGATCGCCGAGCACCCCGAGTACCACGCCGACCTGTCCGACGCCGATGCGGCCGTGGCCCGCAACTACGACGAAACACCGGGGCAGACCAATCCCTTCCTGCACCTCTCGATGCACCTGTCCATCAGCGAGCAGTGCAGCATCGACCAGCCGCGCGGCATCCGCCAGGCGGTGGAACTGCTGACAGCACGGCTCGACTCCTTGCACGACGCGCACCATGCCGCCATGGACTGCCTGGGCGAGATGCTGTGGGAGAGCCAGCGCGCAGGCCGTCCGCCCGATGGCGACGCCTACATCGCCTGCGTGCAGCGGCGCGCCACACGGGACTGACCACCCACGCTACGTCCGCTGGCCGGTCACAATAACTTGAACGCCAGCACCGCCACCATGGTAGGTGGCAAGGCACCCAGCAGCAGCCCCAAGGGGTGGATGGCGTTGTCAGCGAACTTCTCTTTCAGGATTGCCGCGCCTGCGGGGTTGGGTGCATTGGCAATCACAGTCAGCCCCCCACCCGTTACTGCACCCGCCACCAACGCGACCTTGAACTCGTCGCTCAGGCCTTCGACCAAAGAGCCCAGGTAGGTCAGTGCAGCGTTGTCTGTGAAGGCCGTGAGCGCCGCAGCACCAAAGAACACGGCGTTGGCATCCATCTTCATGAGCACCGGCTGCAGCCACCACTGCTGCAAACCACCCAGCACCACCAGCCCGGCCAGGAAGAAAGCCACCAGCAAGGCCTCGCGCAGGATCAGCGGGTTTTGGTGGCGCTGGTAGGCCGTGGTGAACCCCATGAAAAACAGGAACAGGCCCATGAAGACTGCTGGGTGGTGCGCAAACAGCACGACAAGCCCCAGGAATACCAGATGCACCAGCATCACGGACACAGGCACGGGCGCCTCGTCCGTCGTGATCTTGCGTCCCATGTGCCCCACCTGTTGGCGAAACAGCAGCGTGGCGATACCGGCGTTGACCACCACCGCGACGGCCGCCTTCCAGCCAAAGTTGGACACCATGAACCACAGGTCCCAGTTCCACTGCGCCGCCACCATGAGCACCGGTGGCGCGGCGAACGGCGTGAGGGTGCCGCCGATCGAGATGTTGACGAACAGCACGCCAATGGTCGAATACTTGAGCTTGTTCGACAAAGGCTGCGAAAACAGGATGTCACGCAGCATCAGTGCCGCCAGCGTCATCGCAGCAGGCTCGGTGATGAAGGAGCCCAGCAGCGGAACGGCCGACAACACCACAAAGTACATCGCCACACCGCGCTGAAAAGGCATGTACCTTGCCAACACCCGCACCGCGGAGCCAGCCATCTGAAGAATCGGCCGTGTAGCCGCAATCACCATGATCGCGAACACAAACAGCGGTTCGGTGAAATTGCGCGAGTCCAGGTAGGCCGTGGCCTCCTGCTTGCCGCTGATGGAGAACATGAACAGCATGAGCACCAGCGCCCAGAAGCCGAAGACCACCTCGACCTCGCCCAGCAAATGCCAGATGCCCGCATGCTTGGGCTGCGTATGCGCCAGGCGTTCGAAATACTTGGTGGAGAAGGTGTGGAGGATGGCCAGGCCGAACAGGACGGCACCGATCACCTGGATCAGGGTGGGAGAGGAGTTCATGGGTCGCAGAAAAACCGCGTGGCGGCCCGACCAGCGCATGAACCTGCCGGGCCACCATGGCGCCGACACCCAACTTCCATTTTACCGTTGCACAACGGCGGCTCCGTGTAGGCGCAGCGCGCTTGGAACACCGCTCACGGCATACACACAACCATGCACCGCACTCGGGAGTCGCGCTTTCCAGACAATGCGGGCACCGTACCCGGAGGCACCATGCACAGTCACCCATCCGCACAACCCTTGTCTTCACCGCCCCCTGCGCCGATCCCTGGTCCCGTGGCCTGGCTGGGCTATGGTGGCCTGCTGCCGTTTGTGGCACTGGCGGCTGGGGGCCTGTGGGCACCCAGCACGCCCTGGTGGAGCGCGGCGCTACTGGCCTATGGCGCGGTGATTCTGAGCTTTGTGGGAGCGCTGCACTGGGGCTTCGCCATGGCGCTGAGCGGCCTCAGCACCGCCGAGCGCACACGCTGCTTTGTGTGGAGTGTGGTGCCATCGCTGATGGCCTGGCCTGCGACGCTGTTACCCCCAGCGGGAGGGGCAGCGCTGCTGGTGACAGGCTTTGTGGCGCACCTGGTGCAAGACCATCGGCTGGCCGCACGCACATCGCTGCCGGCGTGGTACCTGCCGCTGCGCTGGCGCCTGACAACCACGGCCTGCGTGTGCCTGGCCGTTGGCGCCATGGCCGCCAGCCGCTGACGATTCGATGGCCCAGCAAAAAGCCCGCCGAAGCGGGCTTTTTATCAACGGTGGTGTCGCTTAACGGAAACGCGACTGGGGCACCGTGTGCAGATCGCCTTCGAGGCCGCTGATGTAGTTGGACAGCGCCTTCAGCTCAGCGTTGGTGAATTGCTTGGCCACACCGCCCATGATGGCGTTACCACGGCCCACATTGGCGTTCTTCTCGACCTTGTAGGACTTGAGGGCCACGAAGAGGTAGTCGGCATGCTGGCCGGCGATCTTGGGGTACGAGGGATCAATGGGCTTGGCGAAGTTGTCGCCATGGCATGACACGCAGGCGCCCTTCTTCAGCAGCTCGGCCACCTGCACACTGGGTTCGCGGCCGGGCTTGGCGGGCAGTTCGGCCCCCGTCTTGCCGTGCTGTTCGTAGTAGGCCGACACGTCAGCGATGTCCTTCTCGGACAACGACTCGGCGATGCCGCGCATGGTGGGGTGCTTGCGCTCGCCCTTCTGGTAGGCGACCAGCGCTGCCGCAATGTACTTGGCGCTTTGGCCCGAGATCATGGGCACCTTGTGGATCTCAGGAAAGCTGGCCTGGTAGCCAACAATGCCGTGGCAGCCAATGCACATGGCAATCTTTTGCTTGCCGGCTTCCACGTCGCCTTTGGCTTCCTGGGCATGGGACAAGGCGGTCACGGAAGCGACAGCCAGGGCAAATAGCGTGGTCAGCGTTTTGTTCATTTTGCGCGCACAATCTCGTGGAAGTTCAGCTCTGGGCTCTGATCAGCCGCCGATTATAGCCAGCGCCCTGTCAAGCCCATTCATCAACGATCCGGTGTTTTCCCCCATGAAATTCCAAGGCTCCCAGAACTATGTCGCCACCCAGGACCTGATGCTTGCCGTCAATGCCGCCATCACGCTGCAACGGCCGCTGCTGATCAAGGGCGAGCCCGGCACGGGTAAGACGATGCTGGCCGAGGAAGTGGCCCAAGCGCTGGACATGCCGCTGTTGCAGTGGCACATCAAGTCCACCACCAAGGCCCAGCAGGGCCTGTATGAATATGACGCCGTGAGTCGCTTGCGGGACAGCCAGCTCAACGACGGCGACAGCGCAGAGCGCGTGAAGAACATCCGCAACTACATCATCCAGGGCGTGCTGTGGCAAGCCTTCACGGCCGACCGGCCCGTGGCACTGCTGATCGACGAGATCGACAAGGCCGACATCGAATTCCCGAACGACCTGCTGCGCGAGATCGACCGCATGGAGTTCTACTGCTACGAAACACGCGAACTCATCAAGGCCAAGCACCGCCCGCTGGTGTTCATCACGTCGAACAACGAAAAGGAACTGCCCGACGCCTTCCTGCGCCGCTGCTTCTTCCACTTCATCAAGTTCCCCGAAGCCGACACCATGCGGCAGATCATCAACGTGCACTTCCCAACGCTCAAGAGCGAGCTGCTCAGCGTGGCGATGAAGACGTTCTATGACGTGCGCAATCTGCCGGGCCTCAAGAAGAAGCCATCGACCAGCGAACTGATCGACTGGCTCAAGCTGCTGGTGGCAGAAGACATTCCGCTCACCGCCTTGCAAAGCGCCGATAACAAGGTGGCGGTACCCCCGCTGGTGGGGGCGCTGCTCAAGAATGAACAGGACGTGAGCCTGTTCGAAAAGCTGGTGTTCATGAATCAGCGCAACCGCTGACTCCCCGGCAATGTCCCAACACCCTACCCCTTCGCTGGCAGACGGCATTGCCGACGCCATTGGTTTTGTTGGCGGCGCACTCGCCGGTTTCTGGCTGGGTCAGTGGCTGGGCATGGACATCTTTGCGCCAGGCTACGGCACCCCGGCCCTGGTGGGCATTGCCCTGGTGGGACTGGGCGGCGGCTTGGGCCTGCACGCTGCGCGGCGCTGGCAGACCAGTCGGCGCAACAAGCCCTCCAAGGATTGACGAAGAAAAAAGACCCATGGCTTTTGTAGAACCAGTCACCCTGCGCGACCGAGGCATCCGCCTGGAGCCCCTGGCGCTCTCCCACGAACACGGCTTGGCCGCCGCTGCGGCCGATGGCGAACTGTGGAAGCTACGCATCACCTCGGTACCCGAGCCCCAGGACACCCGCGCGTACATCGAAGCCGCCTTGAAGATGCGCGAAGACGGGAACCGCTTTGCCTTTGCCGTGGTGGATGACGCGACGGGCAAGGTGCTCGGCTCCACCAGCTACCACGACATCGTGCCCGCTGTGAAACGCGTGGAGATCGGCTGGACCTGGTACTGCCAAAGTGTGCAGCGCACCCACGTCAACACCACCGCCAAGCTCTTGATGATGGGTCACGCCTTCGACACGCTGGGCTGCCATGTGGTGGGCTGGCGCACCGACAACTACAACTTTGCATCGCAAAAAGCCATCGAACGCCTGGGCGCCAAGAAGGACGGCGTGCTGCGCGGCCACGCGCTGCGCCGCGACGGCACCATTCGCGACACGGTGATGTACAGCATGCGCTCAGGCGAGTGGCCTGAGGCCAAGGCGCAGTTGCTATATCTTTTAGAGCGTCGAACGCTTACCAAATAAGCGCTGGAGGCCAAAATCATGCTGATCGACTTCTTCTACACCCTGCGCTCGGCCAAGTTGCCCGTGTCGGTCAAGGAATACCTCACCCTGCTCGAAGCCCTGCAGGCCGGTGTGGTGGGCCCCAAGTCGGATGACGCATGGAGCCTGGACGACTTCTACAACCTCTCGCGCCTCACGCTGGTCAAGGACGAGAAGCACTACGACAAGTTCGACCGGGCCTTTGGCGCCTACTTCAAGGGCGTGGAGATGGTGGCCGACTTCACCAAGGAGATCCCGGCCGATTGGCTGCGCAAGATCCTGGAGAACGAACTCACGCCCGAGCAGAAGGCCGCCATCGAGAAGATGGGCTGGGACGAGCTGATGGAGACGCTGAAGAAGCGCCTCGAAGAACAAAAGGAGCGCCACGAGGGCGGCAGCAAGTGGATCGGCACGGGCGGCACCAGCCCGTTCGGCCACGGCGGCTACAACCCGCAGGGCGTGCGCATTGGCGGCGCGGGCAAGAACAAGAGCGCCGTGAAGGTGTGGGAGCAGCGCGCCTACAAGGACTACGACGACCAGCAGGAGCTGGGCACGCGCAACATCAAGGTGGCCCTGCGCCGCCTGCGCAAGTTTGCGCGCGAGGGGCATGAGCTGGAGCTGGACCTGCCCGACACCATCCGCAGCACGGCCGCCAACGCGGGCTACCTGGACATCAAGATGGTGCCCGAGCGTCACAACAACGTGAAGGTGCTGCTGCTGATGGACGTGGGCGGCACCATGGACGAACACATCCAGCGGGTGGAAGAACTCTTCAGCGCGGTCAAGAGCGAGTTCAAGCACCTGGAGTTCTATTACTTCCACAACTGCGTGTACGACTTCATGTGGAAGAACAACCGCCGCCGCTTTGCCGAGAAGTTTCCGACCCTGGACATCATCCGCAAGTACAACAAAGACTACAAGCTGATCTTTGTGGGCGACGCGACCATGAGCCCCTACGAAATCCTGCAGCCCGGCGGCAGTGTGGAATACAACAACGAGGAAGCGGGCGCCGAGTGGATTCAGCGCCTCACGCACGCCTTCCCCAAGTTTGCGTGGATCAACCCCGAGCCCCAGGGCGTGTGGCAGTACCGCCAGAGCATCAGCATCATCCAGCAACTGGTGAGCAACCGCATGTACCCGCTGTCGCTCAAGGGGCTGGAAGAGACCATGCGACTGCTGTCGAAGTAGGCGGGATGGGGCCCCAGCGCTTTGGAGCCCATCGCGCGGAACTGTCTGACACGACGGGGCTGATTTTCGGTGCATAGTGGCGGTGGGCCGGTTTTGCAGCCAGCCCCAACCACCCAAACCACCTTCTCCTGCCGTGCCTTTTCGCGTCCTGCGCCCCACTGCCCTTTTCTCAACGCCGGCCCCATGGTCGGCGTTGCTGCTTTTCAGCGCGCTGTGCCTGCAGGGCTGCAGCCTGCTGCCGCGCGGTGAGGATAGCGAGAGCACAGGCTCGGCGCCCACCCCTGCCATTGCCGAATCAGGCAAGCCCTCTTTCGCCGTTCAGGTCAACGCCCCCGCCAACGTGCGCGAGACGCTGGAGCGCCACCTGGAACTGCAGCGCTTCCGCCACCTGCCCGATCTCCACGCCAACGAGCTGCAGCGCCTGCTGGGCGCAGCCGATACCAACGCCCGCGAACTGTTGGGCACGATGGGCTACTTTGCACCCACCATCACGGTGGAGCTGACCGAAACGCCCGACAGCAAGGCCGCCCCGCGCACGGTGGTGGTCACGGTGCAGCCCGGCCCGCAGACCCGCATTGCCAGCGCGGACATCGACTTCACTGGCAACACGGGCGGTACGGACAGCTCCAGCGCGGAGCAACCCACAGAAGAAACCGGTACCAGCGCCAGCATCCGCCAGCAGCAGCGCGTGCAGCGCAACTGGTCCCTGCAGCCGGGCCAGCCGTTCACCCAGTCTGCCTGGGACTCGGCCAAGAACGACGGCCTGCGCCAGCTGCAGGCGCGCCGCCACCCCACCGCCCGCATCGCCAGCAGCCGGGCCGAGATCGATGCCGACCAACACGCGGCAAAGCTCAGCGTGACCTACGAGCCCGGCCCGCCCTACCGCTTCGGGCCGCTGCGGGTAGAGGGCAGCCAGCGCTACGACCCCGACGGCGCCCGGCGCCTGGCGCGCCTGCCCACAGGCGCGGTGTATGACGAGGCCGAACTGCTCGACGCCCAGCTACGGCTGGCCAGCAGCGGTTACTACGATTCGGTGTTCCTCACGCTCGACACCGAGGGCACTGACCCGCAGGCCGCGCCCGTGGTGGCCCAGGTGCGTGAGGCACCGATGCAAAAGCTGGTGTTCGGCCCCGGCTTCTCGACGGACAGCGGCGCGCGCCTGTCGCTGGAGCACATCCACAACCAGTTGCCCGTCATCGGTTGGCGCGCGGTGAGCAAGCTCTCGCTGGACCGCGAGACCAAACACGCCAGCAGCGAATGGACCGACCTGCCCAACAACAACGGCTGGCGCTGGTTTGCCGGCGCCCAGCTGCAGCGCGAGGCGACGGGCGACTACGACGTCAACAGCGGGCGCGTGCGCTACGGCCGCAGCAAAAGCACCAAGAACATCGACCGCAACTACTTCCTGCAGTACGACTACGCCAACAGCCAGGGCCTTACCGCCAACGTGCAGTCGCCCTCCGACACCAGCACGGCCCTGAGCGTGAACTACGGCTGGACGGGCCGCTACTTCAACAGCGCCACCGCCCCCACGCGCGGCCATGGCATCGCCGTGGAGCTGGGGCTGGGCACCACGCTGCGGCCTGAGCGCGACCCGTTTGTGCGCACCCTGGTACGCTGGCAGTCGTTCATCCCCGCAGGCCGCGTGCAGGACGCCGCTGGCGTGGGCCGCAGCGCCCGCGTGGCCTTGCGCGCAGAGGGCGGGACCGTGCTGGCGCGCGATGGCGCGCAGATCCCTGTCACCCAACTCTTCCTGACCGGGGGCGACACCACCGTGCGTGGCTACGGCTACCGCAGCATCGGCGCCCGCACCGACAACGGCCAGCTCTACGGCGGCCGCTACCTGGCCGTGGGCAGCGTCGAATGGCAGCGCCCCATCGTCTACCAGGGCGCCATGACCGACTGGGAGAGCACGCTGTTCGTGGATGCTGGCGCCGTGGCCGACCGCCTGGGCGACCTGGACCCGCGCGTGGGCATTGGCGCTGGCGTGCGCTGGCGCAGCCCTGTGGGGCCGCTGCAGGCCGACCTGGCCTATGGCGTGAAAACCAAGGAGGTGCGGCTGCACCTGCGGCTGGGGTTCAGCTTCTGATGAGCGCTGCACCCATGCCCCCCCACTCCCCGACACCCCGCGCACGCTCCTCCGATTTCAGCGCAGGGGCATCGCACCACCAGGGTGGCCAGCACCCTTCGCCACAACGTGGCCGCCGTGCGCTGCGTGCACTGGGCTGGCTGTTGGTCGCAATGATTGCGCTGCTGATCGCCGCCGCAGCCGCCGTGTGGTGGTGGGCAGGCAGCAGCACGTCGCTGGCCCTGGCGCTGGCGCGCGCGGCGCAGTACCTGCCCGCCAACCAGCAGCTGGAGAGCCGCGAGGTCACCGGATCACTGCGTAGCGGGGGGCGTATTGGCTGGCTGCGCTGGCGCAGCCCCAGCCTGTCGGTGGAGGTGACCGACATCCGCCTGGGCTGGCAGCTGGCCCCGTTGCTGCAACGCCGCCTGGAGCTGGGCGAGGTGCATGCCGCACGCGTGCAGATCACGCCGCTGGGCAGCCAGCCCAGTGCCGAGCCACCCACGCCCCTGACAGAGCTGGTGCTGCCCTTGCAGATCGGCGTGCCGTTCCGCGTAGACCAGCTGCAATGGGCGGGCGCCCCGGCCGTAGAAGCCCAGGGCCTGGCCGGCGACTACCGCTTTGACGGGCGCGAGCACCGCCTGAACATCGCCAGCGTGGCGCTGGCCCAGGGTCAATACACCGCGCGGCTGACGCTGCAGGCCCAGGCCCCCATGGCGCTGAACGCCACTGTGGACGGCACGGTGAGCGCCGCCGTGCCCGGCGGCACCACCGCCCTGCAGGTGGGTGCACACGCTACCCTGCAAGGCACGCTGGCCACAGCGGCAGCGCAGCTGCAACTGCAGGCGCGCATCAGCCCCACCGCCGCCCAGGCTGAGCCCACGCAGCCGCCCCTGGCCCCTGCCACCCCCCCCACCGCCAAGCCAGCAGCACCGCCACCACCCGCCGCAGAACCCATGCAGGCCGACCTGCAGGCCACGCTGGCGCCCTGGTCCTCACAGCCCTTGCAATTGGCCCAAGCCACGCTGCGTGCCGTCAACCTGGCAGCTCTGTGGCCCCAGGCCCCGACCACCCGGCTGCATGGCACCGTGCAGGCCGGGCCCACCGGGAGCGGAGCAACGGCCGGCACTGGTTGGTCCCTGCAGGCACAGCTGCGCAACGAACTAGCAGGCCCGTGGGACCAGGCCCGTCTGCCCATCACCGCCCTGCAAGCCGATGCCAGCTACGACAGCACCCGCTGGACGGTGCCCGGCGCCACTGTGAATACAGGCACCGGCGCAGTCACCCTGCAAGGCAGCTACACCCCTGGCACTGGCGCGCTGGAGGGCCAGGCTGAACTGCGCAACCTGCGCCCAGACGCCCTGCACACCGCCTGGGCAGCCGCCCCGCTGGCGGGCCGCGTGGGCGCGCAGATGCAGGGCGACGTGGTGCGCTTTACGGCAGATATCCGCGCCACCGGCACCGCCGCCTCCGGCAAAACCCCCACCAACCGCCCCGCCTTGCTGCGCATCAACACGCTGACCACCCAAGGTAGCTGGCAACCCCCGTCACCCACCCAGCCCGGCGGCACCTTGCAGCTGGAACGCCTGCTGCTGGACGCTCTGCAGGCCCGCATTGAAGCCACCAACCTGCGTGTGGCCCCCGGCGATCTGTCGGGCCAGGGCCAGATTGCGCTGACCGTGCCCGGCGCCACAGCGCGCGCCCAAGGCAGCCTGGCGCCCCAGGCGGGTACGGGCGACCTGCAGGTCCAATGGACCGACGTGGACCAAACCCAACGCTGGCTGGCCAGCCTGCCGCTGGTGGGCACCCGTTTGCAAGAAGCCTTGCAGGGCGCCACCGCCAAAGGCGCCGCGCAACTGAACGCGCGATGGAAAGGTGGCTGGCAGACAGCGGCCCGGCAACTGCAAGCCGCCACCGCAACCACCAGCGACAGCACATCCCCCAACGCCAGCCGTGCGGGCAACACGCCGCCATCGGACAAAGCCACCTTCGAGCTGCAAGCCAAGCTCTCCACCCCGCTGCTGGACCTGTCACTGCCTCCCGGTAAAGATGAGGGCGGCGGTTCCACAGCCGTGCAACTGCGCGCTGTGCAGGCCAGCCTCTTGGGCACCCTGGCGCAGGCCACGCTGACGCTGGATGGCGAAGCCCGGCTGAATGCATCCCAGCCCCAGCAGATGCAGCGGCTGGCCCTGCAAACCCGCGCCACGGGCGGGCTGACCACACCCACGCAAGGGGCGCAGGTGCAGATCAGCGAACTGCGGCTGGTGGCACAAGACACCGCACGCCCCGGCCCCTGGACGCTGCAACTGGCCGAGCCCGTATCTGTCACCGCACGCGCCACCACCGGTACACGCTCGCCAACAGCGGGCTACACCGTGGTGTTGGCCACTGCAGGCCAGGCCCGCCTGACCGGCCCCCTGCCCGGCACCGCCGTGCTGCGGTGGCAGCCCCTGCGCGTGGCCACCGACGCGAACCCTGTGCAATTGCAAACCCAGGGCACCGTGCAGGGCCTGCCCATGGCCTGGGTCGACGCGCTGGGCCTGGGCAACACCCCGGCCGCCGCAGGCCGCCCTGCCCAGCCGCTGCTGGCCCGCATGGGGCTGGCCACCAGCATCGTGCTGGACGGGCAATGGAACGTGGACAACACCCAAGGCCCCCTGCGTGCCAGCGCCAGCCTGCGCCGCGCCAGTGGCGACCTGCGCATCCTGGCGGGCGACGCCACCGCCATCACCGCCGTGCAAAGCAGCGGCCAGGGCACTGGCGCAGGCGCCACGGCGGTGATCGCCACCGAGGCCTCGGCAAGCCCCTCGGCATCAGCTACTGCATCCGGTGCAGGGGCAGGCACCGCCGCCGGTGTGCGCCAGGCCGAAGTTACCGTCGAGATCGAAGGCGAGGCCCTGCGCGCCCAACTCGCCTGGGCGAGCGACCGGGCAGGCGAGGTGCTGGCCAACGTCAGCACCCGTCTCACACCCGGAGCGCCCGGCGCCTCCGCCGCTGCGGGCGCCAGCCCCTCCTCGCCCGTCAACTCTTCGCCAGCCACCTCTTCGCCCTTCACCTGGGCGCCCGATGCACCCCTGGCCGGCACCCTGCGCGCGCGCCTGCCCGACGTGGGCGTGTGGTCGGCCCTGGCCCCGCCCGGCTGGCGCGTGCGCGGCACGCTGGACGCCAGTGCCACCTTGTCAGGCACCCGCAATGCGCCGCGCTGGGCCGGCACGCTGGGCGCCGACGACATGGCCGTGCGCTCCGTGGTCGATGGCGTAGACCTGCAAGGCGGCCGCCTGCGTGCCACGCTGCAAGGCAACCAGCTCAACATCACCGAGTTCCGCCTGCAGGGCGGGCGCGGCAGCGGCGCGCGCATTGCGGGCTTCAGCGGCAACCGCACTTCCGCACCGCAGGACGGCGGCACGCTCACCGCTACTGGCCGCGTGAGCTGGGGCGACAGCGCCACCGCAACCGCAACCGCAGCCACGGGCCTGTCAGGCATCACCATGTCACTGCAGGCCGAGGCCAAGGCGCTACAGGTGCTGGTGCGGGCCGACCGGCAGATCAGCGTGTCGGGCCAGCTGCAAGCACAGCTTCAGCAAGGCCAGATCAGCCTGCGCGGCAAGCTCACCACCGACCGCGCCACCATCATCCTGCCCGACGAAACCGCGCCCACGCTGGGCTCGGACGTGGTCGTGCGCTCTGCCGCCAAGGACCGCGAAGACCAGGCCAAGGCCCAGGCCGCCGCCAAGGCCAACCAGGTAGCGGCCCAGGCCGAAACCGCCAAGCCCCCCGACATCGCGATCACCCTGAACCTGGGGCGCGACTTTGCCCTGAGCGGCCAGGGCATCACCACGCGGCTGACGGGCGAGGTGGATATCCGCAGCAGCGCCGTGCCCGGCGCCCCACCCCGCGTGACCGGCGAAGTGCGCACCGACGAAGGCCGCTACCGCGCCTGGGGCCAGATGCTGGACGTGGAGACGGGGCTCATCCGCTTCAACGGCCCCTACAACAACCCCTCGCTCGATATCCTGGCACTGCGGCCCAACATCAGCGTGCGCGCTGGGGTGCAGGTCACCGGCAGCGCCCAGGCGCCGCGCGTCAAGCTGTATTCCGACCCCGAGCTGCCCGATGCCGAAAAACTCTCGTGGGTGGTGCTGGGCCGCAACGCCTCCGCAGGCGGCGCCGAAGCCGCCGTGATGCAGCAGGCCGCCCTGGCCCTGCTGGGCCGCCGTGGCGGCGGCAACACCAGCGCCAACATCGCCAGCCGCATCGGCCTGGACGAAATCGGCTTTCGCAGCGCCACCACAGGCGAAGACGCCAGCGCCGCCGCCCTCACCTTCGGCAAACGCCTGTCCAAGGATTTGTACGTGACGTACGAGCGCAGCCTGTCGGGCACGCTGGGCACGCTGTACATCTTTTACGACCTTACCCGCAGCCTCACGCTGCGCGGGCAAACGGGCGAGAAGAGCGCGGTGGACATCATCTACACGGTGAAGTACGACTGAGGCTGCGCACTCCGGCGGGCGTGCGTGTGCCCACTACAATGCGCGGCTGTCTTGCTCCTCGTAGTTCAATGGATAGAACGAGTGCCTCCTAAGCGCTAGATACAGGTTCGATTCCTGTCGAGGGGACCAGATTTATGCTCAAAATTGCCCCTAGCGCTTATTGGATAAGCGCTAGCAGCTATCGAAACAGTAGTATTCAAAGAAGAAGCAACCCCGTGGCAGGGTCTTCGCAGTGTGTGCGGCGGGCCTGCCCGCCAAGCAGCTACCCAGCGCAACACACCGCAGCCACATGCTCCAAGACATCCAGAAAACCCTGTGGGCCACCGCCGACAAGCTGCGCGCCAACATGGACGCGGCCGAATACAAGCACCTGGTGCTCGGCCTCATCTTCGTCAAATACATCTCTGACACCTTTGCCGCCCACCACGCCACGCTGGTGCTGCGCCTGGCAGACCCCAACGACGAATACTTTTATGGCGACGCCGACCCCGCCGACATAGCCGCTGAGCTGGAAGACCGCGACTACTACAAAGAAGCCAACGTCTTCTGGGTGCCCGAAGCCGCCCGGTGGGAGCAACTGCGCAGCAGCGCCAAGCAGCCCGACATTGGCAAACGCATCGACGACGCGCTGACGCTGATCGAGGCCGAGAACCCCACGCTCAAAGGCATCCTGGACAAGCGCTACGCCCGTGCACAGCTGCCCGACGGCAAGCTGGGCGAGCTTGTCGATCTTGTCTCCACCATCGGCTTTGGCGACACCCCCGACGTGGCCCGCGACACCCTGGGCCAGGTGTACGAATACTTCCTGGGCATGTTCGCCAGCGCCGAAGGCAAACGCGGCGGGCAGTTCTACACGCCCGCCAGCATCGTCAAAACCCTGGTGGCCGTGCTCAACCCGCACACCGGCAAGGTGTACGACCCGTGTTGTGGCAGCGGCGGCATGTTTGTGCAGAGTGAAAAATTCATCGAAGCCCACGGCGGCAAAAAGGGCGACGTCTCCATCTACGGGCAAGAAAGCAACCCCACCACCTGGCGCCTGGCCGCCATGAACCTGGCCATTCGCGGCATCGACTTCAACCTGGGCCGCGAACCTGCCGACACCTTTGTGCGCAACCAGCACCCCGACCTGCGCGCCGACTTCATCCTGGCCAACCCGCCCTTCAACATCAGCGACTGGTGGCACCCCAGTTTGGAGGGCGACGCCCGCTGGGTGTATGGCGACCCACCCCACGGCAACGCCAACACCGCCTGGCTGCAGCACATGCTGCACCACCTCAAAGAGACCGGCCGTGCTGGAATTGTTTTGGCGAACGGCAGCATGAGCAGCAGCCAGAACAACGAGGGCCAGATCCGCGCCGCCATGGTCGATGCCGACGTGGTGGAAGTCATGATCGCACTGCCCGGCCAGCTGTTCTTCAACACGCAAATCCCGGCGTGCCTGTGGTTTTTGGCCAAGAGCAAAAAGCGCAAGGGCGAAGTGCTGTTCATCGACGCCCGCAAACTCGCCACCATGATCAGCCGCGTGCAGGGCGAGCTGACCGACGAAGTCATCGACCGCATCGCCGCCACCGTAGCCGCATGGCGCGGCGAGCCCGCGCCCACCGCCATCACGCCCTCGTCCTCGCCCACCCCGAACCCCGTTCGGGCTGAGCCTGTCGAAGCCAGTTCACCCCCCACCGTTCAGGCTGAGCCCGTCGAAGCCCACCCCCACCACCCCACCCCCTACCAGGACATCCCCGGCTTCTGCCGCAGCGTGCCCCTGGCCGAGATCGCCCAGCACGGCCACGTGCTCACCCCCGGCCGCTACGTGGGCGCAGAGGCGGTGGAGGACGACGACGAAGCCTTTGCCGACAAGATGGTGAAGCTGACGGAAAAGCTGGGCGAGCAGATGGCCAAAGGCTCGGAGCTGGATGCGGTGATTCGGCAGAAGCTGGGGGGGCTGGGGTATGAATTCTGAGTGGCGAATCGTCACCGTTGAGGAAATTGCCTCGCCCGCTCCATCAGCCATGGCAACTGGCCCGTTCGGCTCAAGCATTAGCGCGAAGCACTTCGTGGAAGCCGGAATACCTGTCATTCGCGGCTCCAACCTGAGTGCGGATGTTTCGACGCGGCTACTTGATGCTGGTCTAGTGTTTGTCTCTGCGGAGAAATCCGCCGAGTTCCAGCGATCCACGGTTCGCAGAGGCGACCTGGTTTTTACCTGCTGGGGAACCATCAACCAAGTAGGTCTGATTGACTCTCGGTCCAAGTACGACAGCTACGTGGTGTCAAACAAGCAGATGAAGCTTACGGTCGACCGTACCAAAGCCGACGCTAGGTTTATCTACTACGTTTTTTCTGGCCCGGACAAACAGTCAGAAATTCTCGACAACGGAATTGGTAGTTCCGTTCCCGGATTCAATCTCGGGCAGCTTAAGAGGCATGAAGTTCTGCTGCCACCACTGTCAGAGCAAATGGCAATTGCGGATTTTTTGGAGTTGCTCGACGACCGCATCACCCTCCTGCGCGAAACCAACGCCACGCTCGAAGCCATTGCCCAGGCGCTGTTCAAGTCGTGGTTTGTCGATTTCGATCCCGTGCGCGCCAAGATGGAAGGGCGCGCCCCCGAAGGCATGGACGAGGCCAGCGCCGCGCTGTTTCCCGATGCGCTGGAGGAGTCGGAGTTGGGGTGGGTGCCGAAGGGATGGCGAAACGTCAGCTTGAAGGAAGCAGTTTCCATACATGACTCAAAACGTGTTCCTCTTTCCGGGCAAGAACGTGAGAAGCGGAGAGGACCATATCCATACTATGGCGCGGCTGCATTGATGGATACCGTGGACGACTACCTTTTCGATGGCGTCTTTTTGCTGACCGGCGAAGACGGCTCAGTCGCAGATACGAATGGCTATCCGATCATGCAGTACGTGTGGGGCAAGTTCTGGGTCAACAACCACGCACACATCCTCCAAGGTAAAGACGGTGTAGCGACCGAGCACGTCATGCTCGCTATGCAGCGCACAAATATCACGCCTTACATCACAGGCGCGGTGCAGGCTAAGCTCAGCCAGACGAACATGTGGCGAATCAATTTCCTGAAACCCACCCGCGAAGTTGCAGAACACTTTGCTGCTTTATTGGAGCCTCTCTTTGTTCGCTTTCGGCACAACGCTGAACAGGCCCAAACCCTCTCCGCCCTCCGCGACACCCTCCTCCCCCGCCTGATCTCCGGCCAGTTGCGCTTGCCCGAAGCCGAGGCCGCCACCGAAGCCGCCGTGGGCGGCGCGTTGGAGGCATGATCGCTCTGCTTTTTATAGCTGCTTGCGCTTATATATAAAGCGCTAGCGTTCGTTTTGGCTCAAAAATTTGCTCCAAGCACAGGCGCTGGCGGCCACTTGTCCACCGGGTCCATGAAAGCACGCTTGCATACCGCGCTTTCATATTAAAGAATGCTTTAATACCGCAGCCGCTTATTAAAGAATGCTTTCATACGATGCGCAGCACCGGCACTTTCATCACATCCACCACGCTCGGCGAGCCGGTCCAGGCGTTTGTGCCGCATTCGCTGCCCCCTGCCAAGCCGCCGCTGGCCCCTGAGTCGTTTGCAGCGGCCAACCACGCGGCGGAAATGGCGCTGGCCCGCTTGGCCGGGGTGGCAGGGCTGGTGCCCTCTGTGGACTGGCTGCTATACAGCGCCATTCGCAAAGAGGCGTTGCTGACATCGCAGATTGAAGGCACGCAAGCCACTCTCACGGATCTGTTCGACGACGAAGCCGGTTTTGCTGTGAGCAACACCGACGATGTGGAAGAGGTGACCAACTACCTGCGCGCGTTCAGGCTGGTGCAGCACAACCTGCGTGACCCGGCCGGCCTGCCCCTCAGCGTGCGCCTGCTGTGTGACGCCCACCGGTTGCTGCTCAGCGGCGTGCGCGGCACGGGCAAACAACCCGGTGAGTTACGCCGCTCGCAAAACTGGATTGGTGGCACCCGGCCGGGCAATGCCGTGTTTGTGCCGCCTCCGGCCGAGCGTGTGGCAGCGCTGCTGGGCGATATGGAGCAGTTCATTCACCAAGCCCACAGCCCATTGCCGCCGCTGGTCAAGATTGCGTTGGTGCACGCGCAGTTTGAAACCATTCACCCGTTTCTTGACGGCAATGGCCGCATTGGCCGCCTGCTGATTGCCGCACTGCTGGAGCATTGGGCTTTGCTGCCAGAACCCTTGATGTACCTGAGCGGCTACCTCAAACAACACCAAGCCGACTACTACCGCCACCTCTCCACAGTGCGTACGCAGGGCGACTGGGAGGGCTGGGTGGGTTTCTTTCTGCACGGCGTGGAAACCGCCGCATCCGAGGCTGAACGCGGCATTGTGGCGATTGCCAGCCTGGTGGCCGCAGACCGCAGGCGCCTGCTGCAAGCGCCCAAGGCGGGCCCAGCCAGCTACCGCTTGTTTGAACTGCTGCCCATGATGCCGCGCTTCACCGTGGAGCGGGTGCGTCAGCAATTGGGCACCAGCTTTCCCACCGCAAACGCAGCAGTGCAGATGCTCAGTGAGCTGGGCATAGTGACAGAGTTGACGGGGCAAAAGAAGAACCGCAGCTACAGCTATCAGCCCTACATCGAGCTGATGAAGCTCTGAAAGAGTGAGCAAAAGCCCATGACCGAAGACCAGCTCGAACGCGAAACCCTGGCCTGGCTGCAGGACGTGGGCTACACCCACGTCGCCGGTCCCGACATCGCCCCCGACGGCCCCGCGCCCGAGCGCAGCGACTACCGCCAGGTGCTGCTGGCGGGCCGCCTGAAGGCGGCGCTGGTGCGGCTGAACCCTGCCGTGCCTGTGGTGGCCATCGACGACGCGCTGGCGCAGGTGCAAGACCTGGGCGTGCCCGCGCTGCTGGCGGCCAACCGGCGGTTTCACCGGCTGCTGGTGGCGGGCGTGCCGGTGCAGTACCAGCGCGGCAACGAAACAGTGGGCGACTTTGTGCGCCTGGTGGACTGGGCCACGCCCGAGCGCAATGACTGGCTGGCGGTGAACCAGTTCAGCGTGCGCGGGCCGCGCCACACGCGCCGGCCGGATGTGGTGCTGTTTGTGAACGGCCTGCCGCTGGTGTTGCTGGAGCTGAAGAACCCCGCCGACCAGGCCGCCAGCGTGTGGAAGGCCTACGACCAGATCCAGACGTACAAGGAGCAGATCCCGGACCTGTTCCACACCAACGAGGTGCTGGTGATTTCGGACGGCACCGAGGCGCTGCTGGGGTCGCTGAGCGCAAGCGCCGAGCGCTTCATGGCGTGGCGCACGATTGACGGCGCCACGCTGGACCCGCTGGGCCAGTTCAACGAGCTGCAGACGCTGGTGCGCGGCGTGCTGGCGCCGCAGTACCTGCTCGATTACCTGCGCTACTTTGTGCTGTTTGAGGACGATGGCCAACTGGTGAAAAAGATCGCGGGCTACCACCAGTTTCATGCGGTACGCGCCGCCATTGCCCAGGTGGTGGCCGCCGCCACGCCGGGCGATGGTGCAGACCCGGCCATCAAGGGCAAGGGCGGCGTGGTGTGGCACACGCAGGGCAGCGGCAAGAGCATCACCATGACCTGCTTTGCCGCCCGCGTGATGCAGGAGCCCGCGCTGCAGAACCCCACCATCGTGGTCATCACCGACCGCAACGACCTGGACGGCCAGCTGCTGGGCGTGTTTGGCCTGGCGCAAGACCTGCTGCGCGAGCAGCCCGTGCAGGCCCGCACCCGGCAAGAGCTGCGCACGCTGCTGGCGAACCGGCCCTCGGGCGGCATTGTGTTTGCCACCATCCAGAAGTTCATGCCCGGCGAGGACGAAGACAGCTACCCCATGCTGTCGGACCGCCACAACATCGTGGTGATCGCCGACGAGGCGCACCGCACGCAGTACGGGTTTGAGGCCCGGCTGAAGGTGCGCAAGGAAAATTTCAAGCCAAATCAGGCCCTAGCGCTTGATACACAAGCGCTACCAGCTACCAATACAGTAGCAAACCCCATCACCACAGGCAGCGGCACCGCACCCGCACACCGTGCCGAGTTTGCGCCGCCCACCTACCGGGCAGGCACCGAAGCGAACACGGTGGAGCCCACCCGGGAACACTACCAAGTGGGTTACGCCCAGCATCTGCGCGATGCCCTGCCCAACGCCACCTTTGTCGCGTTTACCGGCACACCAGTGAGCGGCACCGACCGCGACACGCGCGCGGTGTTTGGCGACTACATCCACGTGTATGACATGCAGCAGGCCAAAGAGGATGGCGCCACCGTGGCCATCTACTACGAAAGCCGCATGGTGAAGCTGGGCCTGAAGGCCGACGAACTGCCCAGCATCGACGCAGAAGTGGACGAGCTGGCCGAGGACGAAGAAGAAAGCGTGCAGTCGCGCCTGAAAAGCCGCTGGGCCGCGCTAGAGCAAGTGGTGGGCGCCGAGCCCCGCGTGGCGCGCGTGGCCCAAGACCTGGTGGTGCATTTTGAAGAGCGCAACACCGCCCAGAACGGCAAAGCCATGGTGGTGGCCATGAGCCGCGACATCTGCGCGCACCTGTACAACGAGATCGTGCGCCTGCGCCCCGAGTGGCACAACGCCGACCCCGAACTGGGCGCCATCAAGATCGTGATGACCGGCAGTGCCAGCGACAAGGCCCTGCTGCGCCCGCACATCTACAGCGCACAGGTCAAAAAACGGCTGGAAAAACGCTTCAAAGACCCGGCAGACCCGCTGCGCATCGTGATCGTGCGCGACATGTGGCTGACCGGCTTCGACGCGCCCTGCGTGCACACGCTGTATGTGGACAAGCCCATGAAGGGCCACAACCTGATGCAGGCCATTGCCCGTGTGAACCGCGTGTTCAAGGACAAGCAGGGCGGCCTGGTAGTGGACTACATCGGCATCGGCAATGAGCTCAAAGCCGCCATGAAGGAATACACCGCCGCCCAAGGCCGGGGCCGCCCCACGGTGGATGTGCACGAGGCGTTCAGCGTGGTGCTGGAAAAGCTCGATGTGCTGCGCGCCCTGCTGCACGGGTTTGACTACAGCGGCTTTCTGACGGGCGGCCACCGCGTGCTGGCGGGTGCGGCGAACCACGTGCTGGGCTTGCCGCGCCAGGCCGGGCAAGACGGCAAGAAGCGCTTTGCCGACACGGCCCTGGCGATGAGCCAGGCCTTTACGCTGAGCTGCACGCTGGACGAGGCCAAGGCGGTGCGTGAGGAAGTGGCCTTCATGCAAGGCGTCAAGGTGATCTTGACCAAGCGCGACATCACCGCCAAACAACGCACCGACGAGCAGCGCGAGCTGGCCGTACGCCAAATCATCAGCCAGGCCGTGGTGTCTGAAAGCGTGGTGGACATTTTTGACGCGGTGGGACTGGAGAAGCCGAACATCGGTCTGCTGGACGAGGGCTTTCTGGCCCAGGTGCGGGCGCTGCCCGAGCGCAACCTGGCGGTGGAGCTGCTGGAGCGCCTGCTGGAGGGCGAGATCAAAAGCCGCTTTGCCAGCAACGTGGTGCAGAGCAAAAAGTTCTCGGAGCTGCTGGGTGGAGTGATCGTGCGCTATCAGAACCGAAGCATTGAAACCGCCCAGGTGATGGAAGAACTGCTGGACATGGCCCGCCAATTCCGCGAGGCACATGGCCTGGCAGACAAGCTGGGGTTGAGCGAAGACGAGGTGCGCTTTTACACCGCGCTGGCCGAGAACGAGGCCGCCGTGCGCACGCTGAGCGACGACACGCTGAAAAAAATCGCCCACGAACTGACCGACAACCTGCGCAAGAACCTGACGGTGGACTGGACCGAGCGCGAGAGCGTGCAGGCCAAGCTCCGCCTGATGGTCAAACGCATTCTGCGCAAGTACAAATATCCGCCAGACCTGGAAGCTGCCGCCGTCGAACTGGTGCTGCAGCAGGCACAGGCGCTGGGTGATGCATGGAGCGAGTTGGTTGCAGTCTGATTGAAGTTTCCCAATGGGCGTCTGGCACTGAGCCCCGTTGAATCCAGAGGCGCTCCCCTGCAATAGGGCGCGCAGCTCAGCAGTTCAGTCAGTGCGACCGATCACCCCTTTGAACTTTGTGTGCCTTTGTTTGTGCTTTGGGGCTTGGAGCCTTCAAGAGCAGGGTCCGGGGCCTCACCAGCTTCTTCGGTATTGACCGCCGTACCCGCTGCCGCGCCGCCCAGCGCGCCCGCAATGCCGCCCAAGGTGCCTCCGACGACCACGCCGACCGGACCAGCGACTGCAACGCCCACGGCCGCACCGGCAGCCGCGCCCGCCATCATGCCGCCGCCCACCAGCACGGAATGGGCCTCGCGCTCTGCGTCTTCGGGCTCCAGGGCGGTCTGGGCGCCAGGTCGTGGGTCTTGCGACGGGATGCCGTAGCCGGGGCGTGCTTGGTCGGCCAGGTCTTCATCCACCGGTGGGGTGGCCGGATGAGGGAGTGTGGATGGATGCATGTGCGTCTCCTGGGAAGTGGGTGACAAAACAAAACGGTTTCATCTCCCTCTCTTTTAGGGTCCACTCAGCGCCGTGTGCGCCATCCTGCAGACCGTGAGGCTGTCGGACAATGCCCGGTGCCCACGCAGACGCACAGCTTCTCAAGTCAATACGCCACTTGCCCATCTAAGATCAAACCATGTCGGCATCCCCTTCCCCCTCCATCCTTCCCTTTGCCCCACAGCCCTCCGCCAGCGCACTGGCGCAGGCGCTGGGGATTCCCGTTTTTTCCCCGCACTGGCACATGCCGCAGTACCCCGATGGGGCCGTGGGGCCGTGGCAGATGAAGCGCACTGGGGTGGGGCTGGACCGTGGTTACCACAGCGGCCCGTGTGTCACCTCGGGCTCGACGGTGCTGATGCGCCAGAGCGCTGCGGGCGGGTGGGAAACCTGGATGTCGTTGTCGCCGATGGAAGTGGAAAGCCAGGAACTGGCCTGCCGCCATGCGCGGGGCCACACGGTCGTGATGGGCCTGGGCATGGGCTGGGTGGCGGCCAACATCGCGCTACAACCCACGGTGGAGCGCGTGACCGTGGTGGAGCGGGATGGGGATGTGCTGGAGCTGTTTGGCCGTTGCCGCGTGCTGGAGGGGCTGCCGGAGTCCGCAGCGCGCAAGGTAGAGCTGGTGCAGGCCGACGCGCTGCAGTGGGACCCCCAGGGCACGCCCGTTGACTTCCTGTATGCAGACATCTGGCTGTACCTGGCGGAGCCACAAACCTTGGCGGAGGTGCAGCGCATGCAGGCCAACGTGCACGCCGACCAGGTGTACTTCTGGGGGCAAGAACTGGTGCTGGGTGCCATGGCCAGCGCACAGGCGGCGCCCGGTACGCCCGCATGGACCGACGCGGTGGACCATGCCGTGCGCGAGACAGGTTTACCGCTGCTGGCGCAGGCAGACGAAGGGTATGCCAACCTCATTGCACGGGTGTTGCAGCTGCGCCAAGGCGGCCGACCTACCGCCGGTTGACCGGCTGGCAGCCCAGCCAAGGGCCTCGGGCTATTGCGTTATTTGGTGAGCCACTTGCGCTGCGCGCGCGGCTGTACGGTGATGTCGACGCTCTGGTGCACGGCTGGCTGGCCGCTAGCGGCGTCGGTTTCCACCACGTCTTCCAAAGCGATGTCCTTGACCTCTGAATGGGTCGCTGCTTCCAGGTCGGCCAGGATGGCGCTGACCTTGCGTTCAGCCTCAGCGACCTTGGATTGTGGCAACGGCGAAGTGCGCATCATGGGCGGCTCCTGTGAGATAGACCCATTCTGGCCACGGAGCACGCTCTGTGCGTGTCATCCTTTGCCGACGGCCGGGTGTCAGCGAAACGGCCATCCCGGAGGTCTGGACATGCCCAGGCGGTGCGCGATTTCAGGCCGCCTGAGGCGCTGCGCGGTCGGCGCCAGAGGGCCGACCAGCAGTCATCGCACTGCCCATGGACGCCGCCACGATGCAGCCAATGGCCAGCCACTGGATGGCGCTCAGGTGCTCGCCCAGCAGCAGCAAGGCGAGCACAGCAGCCACAGCGGGCTCCATGCTGATCATGATGCCGAAGGCCTCCTTGGGCAGGCGCTTCAGGGCCATCATTTCGAGCGAGATCGGAATGGCGCTGGACACCGCCGCCACCGCCACGCCGATGAGCAGCACGGTGGGTGACAACAGTGCAGCGCCCGCATGCACCACGCCCACCGGCACCACCACCAGCGCCGCCACCAAGAGGCCCAGCGACACCGTGTGCCCGGCGTGCAGGTGCCCGGCGCGCTTGCCGAACACGATGTACAGCGCCCAGAACACCGCCGCGCCCAGGGCATACAAAACTCCCACCGGGTCCAGCGTGCTGCCGTTCAAACCCAGCGGCAGCAGCATGCCCAACCCGGCCATGGCGAGCGCCACCCACACAAAATCCACGGCGCGCCGCGAAGACCAGATCGCCACCGCCAGCGGCCCTGAGAACTCGATGGCCACCGCCAGCCCAAACGGCAGGGTGCGCAGCGACATGTAGAACATAAGGTTCATGCCCCCCAGCGCCGCGCCGTACAACATGACGGCACGCGCATCGGCCCGCGACAGATGCCAGCGCCACGGCCGCCACAGCAACAGCACCAGCAACGCCGAAAAGCCCACGCGCACGGCAGTGGTGCCCTGCGCCCCCACCACCGGAAACAGCCAGTGCTTGGCCCAGGAGGTACCAATGCCCAACGCGGTGACGGAGCCCAGAACGGCCAGAAAGGGGAAAAAACGGTGCAGAAGGGAAGCGCTCATGGGTTGAAAATATAGTGTGACCCCTGCGTGCTTTTTGCTCGATTTTCAGGGTCCGCGCGCAACTTTCGCTCACCACCACGAGGCGCCCCATGCCCGCCACCCCAGCAATCGACCGCTTTGACATCGCCATCCTGGACATCCTGCAGGCCGACAACACCACACCCCAGCGCGTGATTGCGCAGGCGGTCAACCTGTCGGCACCCGCTGTGCAGCGACGCATCCAGCGGCTGAAAGACAGCGGCGTGATCCGCGCCAACGTGGCCGTTCTGGACCCGGTGAAAGTGGGCAAACCGCTGACCATCGTGCTGGAAGTGCACCTCGAAAACGAGCGCCCCGACCGCACCGCCCCGCTGCGCGCGCGCATTGCCGGCGAAAACGCGGTGCAGCAGTGCTACAGCGTGACGGGCGAGGCGGACTATCTGCTGGTGGTGAACGTGGCGTCGATGGCCGACTACGAGGCGCTGACGCAGCGGCTGTTTGAGGGGGATGACAACATCAAGCGGTTCAGAACGTCGGTCGCACTGGCCAGCCTGAAGACCGGGCTGCGTGTGCCGCTGGACCACGCGCTTCCAGTTGCCTGACTACAGCCCCAACGCCCTGCGCATCTGCGCGCCCGTGAGGCGCTGGCGCGGGCCGCCCAGCAGCTCGCACATGCGCGCATTCAGCGGCGCCTCCATGCCCTGCTGAGCCGCCAGCCTCACCACAGCACCGCTGAGTGCATCAATCTCGGTCACACGCCCGGCTTCCAGGTCGTCCCACATCGACGAGCGGGCCTTGGCGTCAATCTGCAGCATGCGTTTTGCCAGGCGTGTGAAGAGCCAGTTGGGCAGGCGCAGCACATGGGGCAGCAGCGTGGGCGACACGGCGGTGACCTGGGCGGGTGCGATGCCTGCGCGCGCCATCACACGCAGCGCCTCAGTTTGCAGGGCAGCGAAGACGCGGCGGCAGTCGCGGTCGAGCAGCTCTTGCCGCAGAGGCAGGTCGGACAGCGCATTGACCGGGTTGTTGAGGTTGAGCAGCAGCTTGCCCCACTGCACCGCACGGATGTCGGCGGGCAACACGGTGGCCAGGCCTGCAGCGTTGAAGACCGGCGCGATACGTTCGGTGATGGCATCACGCTGCAGTTGCAAATGGCCCGCGGTGGCGCGGTGCACCTGGGCGCCGCGCAGCACCACGTTGTAAGGCACCATGCCCGCCAGAACACTCAGGCCCGGCGCCCGGGCTGTGACGCGGGCCACGTTGTCCACGCCGTTTTGCAGCGAGATGACGGGCGTTCCCGGCGCACAGGCGTCGGCCAGTTCGCGCGCAGCGGATTCGGTGGCGCCGCTTTTGACGCACAGCAGGATGATGCTGTCCGGGCCCGGCGCCGCGTCGGCCAGTGTGTGTGCCAGTTGCAGCGCAGACACGGGCACGGTGCGGTCAAAGCCATCCAGGTCCGTAACTTTGAGGCCGTGCAACGCGATGGGCTCCAGCGCATGCGGACGGCCCACCAGGCAGACCGGCTGGCCGTGCGCGGCCAGGCGCCCACCCACATAACAACCAATGGCGCCTGCGCCGAGAACAATGAAGTGCATGCGGATGCTTTCTGGATCAACGGAAGACGGTGCACCGCGATGGATGCGGCGCCTGCGCATTGTGCGGCGACACACCTACCGGGCCTGGCGCAGAGGCGACGGTATCTGCAGGCACCTGCAGCCTGCATATTTTGAGCTTTTTTGGCCCCTGGCGCTTATTCATCAAGCGCCGATAGCTATCAAAATAGAAGCGCCATCAACAAACACCACCTGCGCCCAACGGGACTTCCAGCAGCAGCCCTCAGCCAAACCGCACCGTCACCAGCAGCCCCCCCAGACGCGGCGAAGCGCTGAGTTGCACGGTGGCGCCATGGCCGTGCGCAATGGCCTGCACGATGGCCAGGCCCAGGCCGCTGCCCGGGGCGCCTTCCGAGGTTTCGCGCACAAAACGCTGCATCACGCGCTCGCGGTGCTCGGGGGCGATTCCGGGGCCGCTGTCTTCCACCGTGAGCACGGCAGCATCACCCTCGCGGCGCACCTGCAGGTCCACCCGGCCGCCGGGCGGGGTGTACTTGATGGCGTTGTCCAGCAGATTGCGCGCCAGCATGCGCAGGGCTTCTGCATCACCACGCACGGTCACGGGCACGTTGGCGGCGTCGGAGTGAAGCAGGCCTACATCCATGCTGCGCGCCTGCGCGGCGGGGGCCACGTCGGCCAGGGCCAGCTGCGCCACGGCGTGCAGGTCCACGGGTTCGGTGGTGGCGGTGCTGGCCTCTTGCCGGGCCAGGGTGAGCAATTGCTCCACCAGGCGCGTGGCGCGGTCGATGCCGGCCGACAGGCGTTCGATGGCGAAGGCACGCGCGGCATCATCGCCCGCGCGCTGCAGGCCCTGCAGCTGCAGGCGCAGCGCGGCCAGGGGCGAGCGCAGTTCGTGCGCGGCATCGGCCACAAAATGCTCCTGCGCGTCAAAGGCGCGCTGCACGCGCTCGAACAGCAGGTTGAGTTCACTGACCAGCGGCTGCACTTCGTCGGGCAGTTGCGCATCGCTCACGGGCGAGAGGTCATCCGCCTGGCGCTGCGCCAACTGGCGGCGCACGCGCTCCACCGGGGCCAGCGACCGGCTCACACCCCACCACACGGCCAGCACCAGCAGCGGAGCCATGATGGCCAGCGGCGCCAGCGTTCGCAACGCCAGGCTGCGGGCCATGTCGCGCCGCGCGGCCATGTTCTGCGCCACCTGGATCACCTGCGAACGCGTTTGCATCGAGAACACCCGGTAGGTACCGCCGCGCGCCTGCACGTTGGCAAAGCCCAGCACGGCGATCTGCGGCAGGGCCGCGCCCACGGCGGATTCAAAAATGCGCAGGCCTTCGTTGGTCCACACCTGCACGATGAATTCGTGGTTTTCGTCCTCGGGATCCAGGCCCGGGCCCAGCCCTTGCGCATCCACCGGCAGGCCCGAGCGCAAGGCCAGTGCGGTTTGCTGCATGTGGTAGTCGAACAGCGCATCGGCCTCGTCCAGCGCACCCCGGTAGGCCAGTGCGCCCTGCACTGCGCCGGCCAGCACGATGGCGGCCAGCAGGAACACCAGCAGACGCATGCGCAGAGAGCGCGGGAGCATGGACTGCAGCGCGCTGCGCCAGGAGGTAGTTGGCACGTTCTTCATCTCTATCCATCCATCCCCGCCGCATGCTCAGGGCGGGAGATTGCGCGGGGGCAGCCAGCAAGGGCCGCCCCGCAGCAAAGGCTGTCGTCCCCTTGGGGGGAAGCGGCGAAGCCGCTCAGGGGGGTCATGCCTTCGGCACGAGGTAGCCCACCCCGCGCACGTTCAGCACCAGCTCGGGCCCCAGCTTCTTGCGCAGGCCGTGGATATAGACCTCTACCGCATTGCTGCTCACCTCGTCGCCCCAGCCGTAGAGCTTGTCTTCCAGCTGCTGGCGCGACAGCACCATGCCGGGCCGTGCGATCAGCGGCTCCAGCACCGCCCATTCGCGCGCCGACAGCACAACAGGAACTCCATTCACCGTGGCCTCGCGCGTGTCGGGGTTGATGCACACGCCCTTGTGTTCATACACCGGCTCGGCCCGCCCTGCAGCGCGGCGCAGCAGGGCGCGAATGCGGGCGAGCAGTTCATCAAGGTCGTAAGGCTTGAGCACGTAGTCGTCCGCCCCCGCGTCGAGCCCCTCGATGCGCTGGGCCACGGCATCACGTGCGGTGGCCACCAGCACCGGGGTGCGGTTCTTGCGCGCACGCAGGTCGCGCAGCACGGCCAGGCCGTCGCGCTTGGGCAGACCCAGGTCCAGCAGCACCAGGTCATAGGGCTGGGTGCGCAATGCCGTGTCGGCGGCGTCGCCGTCACGCGCCCAGTCCACGGCGTAGTGCTCGGCGCGCAGCAGGTCTTGCACGGCTTCGCCGATCATGGGGTCGTCTTCAACTAGCAAGAGGCGCATGGTGGGCAAGCATAGCCAATGAAATCAATCGGGCCACCGAAGTGGCCCGTGCAGGCATCGCATCACAGCGGACCACAAAGCTCAGCGCAGCGGTTCTGGCTAGGAGGCTGTCGGACTTGGAGCGTCGAAGCGAAAATTGGCCCCAGCGAGGACAGTTTTTGCCGGATTTGCAGCCCCATAGCTCGGCTATGGGGCAAAAAGACGGTCAAAAATGGACCGCTGTGGCCAATTTGCAGCCGACGATTTCCAAGTCCGACAGCCTCCTACGCGTTTCGTCGCAGACAGTACCGAAAGTACGGCAAGACGGAACAACGACGCCAGGAGAGCTTTTGGGGCCGCTTAGCCCAAACGCACTGGCACAAAGATCTTGTTGCCATCGCGCTCGATCAGCAACGCCACCGACTTGCCTGCGGTGGCCTTGGCCATCGCAGCGCGCACCTGCTCGATGTTCTTGGCGGGCGCGCCGTTGATGGCCAGCAGCACATCCCCTGGCTGCACACCGGCCGCCGCAGCGGGGCCGCGCGCCTGTTCGATCACCAGGCCCTCGGCCACGCCCCCATTCGCGCTCATTTCGCGGCGCTCCTCGGGGTCGAGCGGGCGCAGCGACAGGCCCAGCTGGCCCTTGCCCACGGCATCGTCGTTGCGCGCCTGCTTGGTCGCCTTGTCGCTGGCGTCGCCCAGCGTGGCGGTCAGCTCCAGGGGCTTGCCCTGGCGCCACACCGACAGCTTGGCCTGCTGCCCCGGCTGCGCCTGGCCCACCCAGGCGGGCAGGTCGCCCGAGGCCACGATGGGCTGGCCGTTCACCTGGCGAATCACGTCGCCCGCCTGCAGGCCTGCCTTCTCGGCCGGGCTGCCCTTGCTGACGCTGGCGACCAAGGCGCCTTCGGGCTTGTCCAGCTGGAAGGATTCAGCAAACGCCTGGTTCACCTCCTGCACGGCCACGCCCAGCTGGGCGTGGCGCACCTTGCCGGTGGCCACAATCTGGTCCTTGATCTTGGCGGCCAGCTCGATGGGGATGGAGAACGACACGCCCTGGTAGCCGCCCGAGCGGCTGTAGATCTGCGAGTTGATGCCCACCACCTCGCCGCGCGCGTTGAACAGCGGCCCGCCCGAGTTGCCGGGGTTCACCGCCACGTCGGTCTGGATGAAAGGCACCAGGCTGTCGTCGGGCAGCGAGCGGCCCTTGGCGCTGACCACGCCCGCCGTCACGCTGTTTTCAAAGCCAAAGGGCGAGCCGATGGCCAGCACCCATTCGCCCACCTGCAGGTCGCGCGTGCTGCCCAGGCGCACGGTGGGCAGATCCTTGGCGTCGATCTTGAGCACGGCCACGTCGGTCTTGGGGTCGGCGCCCAGCACCTTGGCGCGGAACTCGCGCCGGTCAGTGAGCTTGACGACCACTTCGCTCGCGCCCTTGACCACGTGGGCATTGGTCAGCACCAGGCCATCAGGGCTGACGATAAAGCCCGAGCCCTGGCCATGGGTGGGTACATTGGGCTGGCCTTGCGGGCCCGCGCCGGGGAAACCGAACTGGCGAAAGAATTCGTAAAACGGATCGTTCGGGTCGATCTGCGGGCCACGGCCCTGGCGGGCAGCGGGTTGCTCGTCATCGTCGTCATCGTTGGCCATCGCCGTCTTGGTGCTGCCCGTGACGCTGATGTTGACCACGGCCGGGCCGTTCTGCGCGGTGATCTGCGCAAAGCTGGGCAGCGCACCGCCCGGGGCCATGGCCGTCTGCGCCACGATGGGCGTGGAGGGTGTGACCGCGCGGGCCTGGTGCCCGCTGATGAGGCCGGCGCCGGTGGCGCCCACAGCGCCCGCGGCCACCAGGGCCAGGATCAGGCGGCGGGGAGTGGATGCAAGCGTGTTGTTCATGGTGTCTGCCTTTTCAATCAGGGTTGCGATGGAAGGCAGTGTGAGCACGGACACTTAGACGAAACTTAGGCGGCGTGATGTGCCCATGGGTATCTGGACAGCATTCCTGTTTCGTCCCGAGAGCCGTCGACATCGGCACTGCCCCAGACCAGTGCCACCGTGCAAGGGCCGCCCCGCCGCACGGGTGGCGTCCCCCTGCCCGCATCGCGCAGCGATGCGAGAGCGGGGGGAAGGCGCGAAGCGACTCAGGGGGGTGTTCTCTGCTTCACAGGAACATGCCGCCCGACACCTCGATACGCTGGGCGTTCACCCAGCGTGTGGCCGGTTGCAGTAGCGAAGCGACCAGCGGGCCGATATCGTCCGACACACCCACGCGGCCCAGAGCCGTCTGCGCGGCCACAAAGGCGTTGAGCTGCGCGTTGTCGCGCACCGCGCCGCCGCCAAAGTCAGTCTCGATGGCGCCCGGGGCCACCACGTTCACGGTGATGCCACGCGGGCCCAGTTCTTTGGCCAAGTAGCGGCTCAGCACCTCGATAGCGCCCTTCATGGCCGCGTAGGCGGCGTAGCCGGGCAAGGCAAAGCGGGCCAGGCCCGACGACAGGTTCAGGATGCGGCCGCCATCGTTCATCAGCGGCAGCAGGCGCTGCGTGAGGAAGAACACGCCCTTCAGGTGCACGTTGACCAGCGCATCGAACTGCGCTTCGGTGGTTTCGGTGATGGGCGCATGCACGCCCATGCCCGCGTTGTTGACCAGAAAGTCAAACCGCTCGCGCTGCCAGTGGCTGCGCAGGGTTTGCTGCAGCTGCGCAGCGAAGGCTTCGAAGCTGGCCACATCGCCCACATCCAGTGGCAAAGCCACAGCACGGCGGCCCAGCTTTTCGATGTCGGCCACCACAGCCTGGGCTTCGGCGGCCTGATGGCGGTAGGTCAGCACCACGTCGATGCCGCTGTGTGCAGCGGCCAGCGCTGCGCTGCGGCCCAGGCCGCGGCTGCCGCCGGTGATCAAAACGACGGGGGTGGGGGCTGAAGAAAGGGATGAAGCGCTTGTCATGGCAGGGGCCTTTGCAGTGTCTGAAGCCCGGTCACACCGCGTGACCGGGGCTGGGGATGAACTTTATTGGGGTGCCAATCAAAGATAAACCATGCAAAATATGATTCATTGTCCATCCATTAAGAACAATGAACCCTTTAGACCGCATGCAGATCTTTGCCCGTGTGGCCGAGCTGAGCAGCTTTACCCAGGCTGCGCAGGTGCTGGGCCTGCCCAAGGCCAGCGCCTCTCTGGCCGTGCAGCAGCTGGAGGCCCACCTGGGCACGCGCCTGCTGCACCGCACCACGCGGCGCGTGCAGCTGACGCAAGACGGGCAGGCCTTTTACGAGCGCTGCAAGGACTTGCTGGACGATGTGGACGAACTGCAGGCCATGTTTCAGCAGCCCGATGGCGCGGCGCTGCGCGGGCGCGTGCGCATTGACATGTCCACCGGCATTGCCCGCCAGCTGGTGCTGCCTGCGCTGCCCGATCTGCTGGCCCGCCACCCGCTGCTGGAGGTGGAGCTGAGCAGCACCGACCGCCGCGTGGACCTGGTGCGCGAGGGTTTTGACTGCGTGATCCGCGTGGGCCCGGTGGCAGAACCCGGGCTGGTGGCCCGCCCCCTGGGCCTGGTGCGCGTGGCCAGCTGCGCCAGCCCGGGCTACCTGGCGCGCAAGGGCACACCCCAATCACTGGCCGACCTGGCGCAGCATGACCTGGTGCACTACGTGAGCACGCTGGGCACCAAGTCCGCCGGATTTGAAACGATGGGCGACGACGGCAGCCCGCAGTTTCACCCCATGGCTGGGCGTGTCACCGTCAACAGCGCCGAGGCCTACCTGGGCGCCTGCGCAGCAGGGCTGGGCCTGATCCAGGCGCCTTTGCTGGGCGTGCGCGAGCTGATCGATCGGGGACTGCTGGTGGAGGTGCTACCGCACCACCCTGCCCCGCCCATGCCGGTGACGCTGATCTACCCCCACCGGCGCCACCTGCCCCAGCGCGTGCGGGTGGTGATGGACTGGCTGGCCGCCGTGGTGCAGGCGCATCTGCAGAGCGAGGCCCATGGCGCACCTGCCGCCGCATGAAGGTTTCGCGCGGCGCTTCGACTACGCGCAGTCAATGGTTTGCAGTGGATTGAGACCGAATCAACAGCTATTAATTGAATAGCTACTAGCGCTTACTGGATAAGCGCTAGAGGCCAAAATCACTTAAAAATCACATGAACAGTGTCATCGCAACCCTCACCAAGTCCCGCCCAGCCTCACCCGGTGAAGCGGTACACGATGGCCCCCTGCACCACGTCGCCCGGCGCCAGCCAACGCAAGGGAAACCCTGGCTGGTTGGGCGCATCGGGATACTCCATGGGCTCCAGGCAGATGCCGTCGCCCGGCTGCCATAGCCAGACGCCCTGCTCTGCGCCCCGCCCCAGGTCGCGCACCGGATCAGCCTTGAGGCCGTGGCCTGCGTAAACCTGCACCCCGGGCGCGGTACTCCATACCTCCATGGTGCGACCAGTGAGGGGCTCGCTCAGCAGCGCCGCAAGACGCAGGCCTTGCGAGGGCGTGACGGGTGACACCGGTGGCGTCCGCACCGCGCCCTCTTCGTCCCACACATGGTCATCCAGCACCAGGTAGTGGTCCAGCCCACCCGCCAGCGACAGCTGTTCGCTGGGCTCCGCCACGGCGGCACCCACGCTGCGGGCCTCGCGAAGGTCGAAAGGCGTGGCATCTACAGGCTGCACCAACCCGCTAGGACACACATCAGCCGCCAGCGGTACATAGCGGCTGGCGGGCACTTGCAGGGTGTGGCCGTGGGTGCTGCCAGCGCCCGCCAGGTTGAAGAACGCATGCCCGGTGATGTTGAGCAGCGTGGGGGCGTCCAGCGCCTCGCCCGTCCACTCCATGTGCAGCGCGTTGTCGGCCGTGAGGTGCAGGTGTAGTTGCAGGCGGAGCGTGCCCGGCACGCCGTCGTCCTCAGTGCAAAAGGTGTGGCTCAGGGTGAGCGCATCGGCCTGCACGTCATCCACCGCAAACACCTGAAAGCGGCTGCCCTTGGGCCCGCCATGGTGGTGGTGGGGGCCGCTGTTGGTGGGCAGTTGCCGCTGTGCGCCATCGGGCAGAGTCAACAAACCACTGCGCAACCGCCCAGCCCAGCGGCCTATGAGGGCGCCCATGGAGAGTTGCCCGTCCAGGTAGCCCTGCAGGCTGTCGTAGCCCAGCGCCACATCAACGAGGCCGCCCTGCCCGTCGGGCACCGCCACTTGCACCAGCCGTGCGCCATAGTTGCTGACGGCCACCTGCAGGCCACCAGCACCGCGCAGGGTGAAGAGGTCAGTCGGCTGGCCGTGAAGCTCTTGCTGAAACGCTTTGCGTGAAAGGGAATAGGCCATGGCTGCGAGTCTATTTGGTGGCGGATGCAGCGGGAGCATCGCGCGTGACCAGCCAGATGCCCCCGCACACCAGCACCAGGGCCAGCAGGTTCTTCCACTCCAGCAGCGTCTCGCCCAGGAACAGTGCTGACAGCGCCGCACCGAAAATCGGCACCGTGAAGTTGAACACCGTGACCTGGCTCACGCGGTTGTGCTTGAGCAAAATGCTCCACAGCGAGAACGCGGCCGAAGACAGCAGCGCCAGGTACACCAGCAGCAGGGCCGAGCCCCAGGTGAAGCCCGTGAGCGCGCCGCCCAGGCCCCAGCCGATGGCCAGCAGCGCCGCGCCGCCGATGCCCAGCTGCCAGCCCGTCATCACCACCGAATCCATGCGCTGGGACACCTGCTTGCCGTAGATGCTGGCCGCAGCGAGCACGAAGGCAGCGATCACCACAAAACCCTCGCCCAGCAGCGCGAAATCCATGTCCAACGTGCCGCGACCCAGGTTGACCACCATCACTCCGACAAAGCCGACCAGGCAGCCCCACAGCTTGGCGTGGCTCAGGCGGTCGTTGTGATAGACCCAGTGAGCGAGCAGCACGCTGAAGAACGTGCCGGTGGCGTTCATGATGGAGCCCTTGACGCCCGTGGTGTGCGCGAGGCCCACGTAGAAGAACACGTATTGCAGCGTAGTCTGCGCCAGGCCCAGCACCACCAGCTGGCGCCCGGCCCGGAGCCCAAGCCCCCAGATGGCCTTGCGCGTGGCCACGGCCCAGGCCAGCAGGATCAGCCCCGCACCCAGAAAGCGCCAGCCTGCAAACACCAGCTGCGTGGGAATGTCATTGCGGGCGATGCCGAACCAGGCGTAGCCGGTCTTGATAGCGGGGTAGGAGCTGCCCCAGAGCAGGCAACACAGCAGCGCCAGCGCGATGACAACCCTGGGGTCGGAAAAACGGGGATGTCCCATGTGAGTTCTTGGTTTCTCTAGTGAAACAGCCCGTGCAAAGACGGGCTGTGAGGGGGAGGCTTGCAGCCCCAGGACGCAGCCTGCAAGGCCACCGTTTCAGTGATCCGTTGCGCTACGCGCCACCACCGACGCATGCGAAGGGCGCAGCCAAGGCACGGGCAGCCGCGCAAGGGCCGCCCCGCCGCGGATGCGGCGCTTTGCTTGTGTGCGCTGGCTGCGTCCCCCTCCCGTAGCGCGCAGCGCGTAGAGAGAGGGGGAAGGCGCGAGGCGACTCAGGGGGTGTCACTTCAGGTCACCGGCGCGGGATTGAACAGCACCAGCGCGTTGTGCAGCTTCCACTGCTCGGCCCAGGTCTTCTTGCGGCCACTTGCCACGTCAAGCAGCAGGTGGAACATCTCCCAGCCCAGCTCTTCGATGGAGGCTTCACCGTCCGCAATCTTTCCGGCGTTGATGTCCATCAGGTCATGCCAACGGCGCGCCAGGTCGCTACGCGTGGCCACTTTGACCACGGGGCATTCGGCCAGGCCGTAGGGCGTGCCCCGGCCGGTGGTGAACACATGCAGGTTCATGCCCGCAGCCAGCTGCAGCGTGCCGCAGATGAAGTCGCTGGCGGGCGTGGCGGCGTACACCAGGCCGCGCTGGTCGCGCCGCAGCTTCTCGCCGGGGGCCAGCACGTGCGCAATGGGCGCGGTGCCGCTCTTGATGATGGAGCCCATGGCTTTTTCAGCGATGTTCGACAGTCCGCCCGCCTTGTTGCCCGGCGTGGTGTTGGCGGCTCGGTCCACGCGGCCTCGGTCAAGATACTGGTCGTACCAGCCGAGTTCTCGCACGATGGCTTGCGCGACTTCAGGCGTGGCGGCGCGGCTGGTGAGCTGCTCCACGGCGTCGCGCACCTCGGTGTTCTCGCTGAACATCACCGTGGCACCCGCGCGCACCAGCAGGTCTGCGCAAAAGCCCACGGCCGGGTTTGCGGTGACGCCCGAGAACGCATCGCTGCCGCCGCACTGCACACCCAGCACCAGCTCGCTGGCCGGGATGGTCTCGCGGCGGCGGGCGTTGAGGCGTTCGAGGTGCGGGCGCGCGCTTTGCACGATGTGGTCGAGCATGGACATGAAGCCCACATGCTCGTCGGCCTGCAGGCACACCGTCTCGGGCCCCAGGGCTGCATCGCGCTCGTCGGTGATGGGGAAGCTGCCCGGGGGCAGCAGGCGGTCGGGCTGCAGCTTTTCGCAGCCGAGACTCACCACCATGACCTCGCCCCCAAAGTTGGGGTTGAGACTGATGTTGCGCAGGGTGCGGATGGGGATGATGGCGTCGGGCGCATCAATGGCCACGCCGCAGCCGTAGGTGTGCTCCAGGCCGATCACGTCGTCAACATGCGGATACAACGGCAGCAGTTCGTCCTTGATGCGGCGCACCGCCAGGGCCACCACGCCCGCCACACACTGCACGGTGGTGGTGATGGCCAGGATGTTGCGCGTGCCCACAGAGCCGTCGGCGTTGCGGTAGCCCTCGAAGGTGTAGCCGGTCAAAGGCTCCAGCACCGGAGGCTTCACCGTGGCCATGGGCAGGCCTTCGAGCGCGCGTGCCGAGGGCATCTGCAGCAGGCGCTCGTGCACCCAGCTTCCCGCCGGGATGGCCTTGAGCGCATAGCCGATGGGCACGTTGTAGCGGCGCACCACATCGCCCTCGGCCATGTCCTGCAGCGCCACCTTGTGGCCCTGCGGCACCTTGTCGCGCAATGTGATGCCTGCGCCTGGCACGCCGGGCGGCAGCATCGTACCGGCAGGAAGGCCTCCGTCGTTGGCGACGATGGCGACGTTGTCATCCGGGTGCATACGGATGGTGAGGGCGGGTCGGTTCATCGGTGGCGCGGTCTCGTCAATTTATGCAATCTCATTAGGTATCAGGCATCAGGCTGCATGGGCAGCACGGTAATCCAGTTCGGGTTGAGCCCCACATCGTGCTCGGCCACCTGGGTCAGGGCACCGCTGCCAGGCGCGATCAAGTGCACACCCACACGGTGGCTGATCTGGCCTGCGGCAATCAGGTGGCGCCCGTCCGGAGTGATGGCAAAGCCCCGGGGCTGCAGTTGCGTAGACCAGTGGTCGATGGGGGCCAGCAGGCCGGTGACCGCATCGATGGCAAACCCGGCCAGGGTGTGGCTGTTGCGCTCGCTGGTGTACAGCCAGCGGCCATCAGCGCTCAGGTGCAGGTCTGCGCCCCAGGCCGGGCCTGCAAAGCCCGGTGGCAATGTGGGCAGGCTTTGCAGCAGCTCCAGGCCTCCGCTGGCTTCGTCCCAGGCCAGCACATGCACGCAGGCATCCAGCTCACCCAGCAGATAGATGCGGTCGCCCCGCGCGTTGAAGCGCAGGTGCCGGGGACCTGTGCCTGCTGGCAGGGCGAACACCGCAGGGTCGGTGGGTTGCAGCGCGCCCGTGGCGGCGTCGAATCGGTAACGGTGCAACTGCCCGCCCCCCAGTGAGGCGGCCAGCACGAAGCGGTTGCCGGGGCTGGCCAGCGCACTGTGGGCGTGGCGACCGGTGGCGTACGTGGTGGCACCACGCCCCGCAGCGACCACCCCGTCGGCAGCGATGGCCTGCACCGCGACCAGATCCGCACCGTAGGAAGCACTCAGCAGCCAGCGCCCCGTGTTATCGGTGGCCAGGTGGGCCATGCTGGCGGGCAAGGGGGCCTCGGCCAGCATCTCGGCGCGGCCCGCGCGCGCATCCACCGCCAGGGTGACCACGGCCAGCGGGTCGCTGCGGCGCGCCACATACAGGCGGGTGCCGTTCGGGCTGAGCGCCATGGGCATGAGCTGCCCGCCCAGCGCCAGGACCTGCTCGGTGCGCAGCTGCCCCGAATCCGACGCCAGACGGAGCACATGCAACTCACCGCTGTCAGCGCAGGAGACAAATACCAGGGTATCGGTAGCCATCGTGTGTGTAACCATTTCAGTGCACCACGGAGCTGCCCACTACCCTCGGCCGATGGAACGAGCAGGGACCAGGCCAGAGGCGCCGAGCAAGGGCCGCCCCGCAGTGAGGGCGTCGTCCCCCTTGAGGGGGAAGGCGCCGAAGGCGACTCAGGGGGTGCTTCATTTCTTCACAGTCCCATCGCTCGGGGCAGCCACAGCGAGATGGCTGGCACGTAGGTCACCATCAGCAGCACCACAAACAGCGCCACAAAGAACGGCATCATGGCCTTGGTAACCACACCGAGCGGCAGCTTGGCCACGGCAGCACCGGTGAACAGCACCGTGCCCACGGGCGGCGTGATGAGGCCAATACCCAGGTTGACCATCATGATCATGCCGAAGTGCACCGGGTCCACACCCAACAGCTTGACCACGGGCAGCAGGATGGGCGTGAGGATCAGGATGAGCGGGGACATGTCCATCAGGCAGCCCAGCAGCAGCAGCATGATGTTGATCATGGCGAGGATGACGTACTTGTTGTCCGACAGACTGGTGAGGAAGGCTGTGACCTTCATCGGGATCATCATCATCGTCATCAGGTAACCGAAGGCCGCCGCAAAGCCGATGAGGATCATCACCACCGTGACTGTCTTCACGGTGCGGTGCACCAGCTTGGGCAGGTCGCGCCACTTGTAGTCGCGGTAGATGAACATGGTCACGAAGAACGCCCAGACCACCGCAATCGACGCCGACTCGTTGGCCGTGAACACGCCCGACAGGATGCCGCCCAGGATGATGACCATGGTCATCAGGCCCCACAGCGCCTCCACACAGATCTTGAGCGCCTGCTTGAGCGGGATGACCTCGCCCTTGGGGTAGCCTTCCCGGTGCGCGGTGAACAGGCACAACGCCGCGAGCGTGAGGCCCATGAGCAGCCCCGGCAGCACACCGGCCATGAACAACGCAGCAATTGAGACCGTGCCACCTGCGGCCAGCGAGTACAACACCGCGTTGTGGCTGGGCGGAATCAGGATGGCCTGCACCGAACCGCTCACGGTGACTGCCGTGGCAAAGGGGCGCGGGTAACCCTTCTTTTCCATCTCGGGGATCAGCACCGAGCCGATGGACGCCGTATCAGCCACCGACGAGCCAGAGATGGCGCCGAAGAAGGTGGACGCCAGAATGTTAACCAGCGACAGCCCGCCCCGGATAAAGCCCACCAGCACGCCCGCAAACGCCACCAGGCGCCGCGCCATGCCACCCTCGGCCATGATGGCGCCAGCGAGCACGAAGAACGGAATGGCCAGCAGCGAGAACTTATTGACGCCAGAGGCCACCTGGATCATCACGGCATCGAGCGGAAGGTCAATCCACAACGCACCGACCAGGGCCGAGAGGCCCAACGAATAGGCGATCGGCACACCGATCATCATGAGCACGAAGAACGTGCCCAGCAGTACCAAGGTATCCATGATCAGGCGCCTTCCGTCAGTTCTTCAAAGCGCACGATGCGCCGGTGGTTCTGCGGTCCGAAGACCATCTTCTCCAGCACAAACAGCAGCGTGACGGCCGCGCCGATGGGCAGCGACGCATAGGTGGCGCCCACGGGCAACCAGGGCAGCTCGGCAATGCCCTGGCCCCAGGTTTCAATGCACAGGTTGGTGCCATACCAGGCCACAAAGCCGCAGATGACCAGCATGAGCAGATCCACCAGCACCGCCAGCAGCCGCTGCAACGGGGCGGGCAATTTTTCGGTGAGCATGTTGACGGCGATGTGCCCGCCCGCACGGTAGGCCGCCGCAGCGCCGATGAAGGTGAACACCATCATGAGCAGGATGGCGATGGGCTCGGGCCACTGCGAGCCCGTGCCCATCACGTAGCGGCTGAACACGCCCCAGGGGATGATCAGCGACATGAAGAAGATGGCGGTGCCGGCCGCCCAGATGGTGGCCAGGTAGAGCCGGTCCATCCAGCGCAAAAAGGGGTGGTCCATACAAGCAGGTCTGAAAGACAAAGAAAAAAAGGCGCAGGCAACCTACCAGGAGCTCGCCCGCGCAAGACGCAAATCCAGTGCTTACTTCACCGCCTCAATGCGCTTCATCAGGTCTGCATAGTTGGCGCCGTACTTGGCACGCACGGGGGCAGTGGCGTCATAGAAGGCCTTGGTGTCCACGTTGATGAACTCCACACCGGCTGCCTTGAGCTTGGCGGTGTAGTCCTCCACGCTCTTGTCCCACAGGGCGCGCTGCTCCAGCTGCGCTTCGCGGCCAAACTTCTTGAGCAGGGCCTGGTCGTCCTTGGAGAGCTTGTCCCACGTGACTTTGGAGACCACCAGCAGTTCGGGAATGATCAGGTGGTTGGTCTGCGTGTAGAACTTGGCGCCCGTGCTGTAGTGGTTGCTGGTGAAGAAGCTGGGTGCATTGTTTTCAGCGCCGTCCACCACACCGGTCTGCAGGGCGGTGAACACTTCGCCGTACCCCATCGAGATGCCGTTGCCGCCCATGGCGTTCATGGTGTCCACAAACAGCGGGTTGCCCATCATGCGCACCTTCTGGCCCTTGAGGTCAGCGGGGCTGCGCACAGGCTTCTTTGTGTACAGGCTGCGCGATCCGCCATCCATCCAGCCAATGGCCACCAGCTTGGCGGGCGACGCGCTGATCTTGGCCAGCAGTTCATCGCCAATGGCGCCGTCGATCACTGCACGCATATGGTCCTGGCTGCGGAACACGAAGGGCATGTTGAACACATTCACCTCAGGCACCACCGTGCCCACCGGGCCGAGCGAGGTGCGCAGGATGTTGATGGCGCCGAACTGCGTCTGCTCGATCATTTCCTTCTCGCCGCCCAGCACGCCACCGGGGAAGGTCTGGATCTTCAGACGGCCATTGGTGGCGGCGTCAAGCTTCTTGCCCATGTTCTCCACCGCCACCACATTGGGGTAGCCAGCGGGATGCACGTCGGCCGCCTTCAGCACCATGGACTGGGCCTGGGCGGCAACGGGAAGCATTGCCATCGCGGCCACAGCGGCGGCGCAGGCAGTCAGCAGGGATCGGCGAAAGGTCATGGTTTGTCTCCGGTGTAAGGGTTTTTGAGTGATGCGAAATGGACGGGAATCCCGGCGCCAAGGGTCATTCGAAAGGACCGGTGCGCACGAACGGACCGCCCTGGTAGATGACGGCGGGGTCGCTCAAGTCGGGGTGCGGGTCGGCCGCCTCCACCTTGGCGCGGAAGGGCTCGGAGCTGTCCTGCGGGCGGTAGCCGATGTGGCGCGCAAGGGTGTTGTCCCACCAAGTGGTGGTGTTGTCGCCCATGCCGTAGATGATGCTGTGGCCCACCACCGGTGCCGTGAGGCTGGCAACGACCAGGCGCTCCAGGTCGTCGTAGCTCATCCAGGTGGCCAGCATGCGGCGGTTGCGCGGCTCGGGGAACGATGAGCCAATGCGCAGGCACACGGTTTCAATGCCATAGCGGTCAAAGTAGAAGCGCGACAGGTCTTCGCCAAAGGCTTTGGACACGCCGTACAGGCCGTCAGGCCGGGCCGGGTCGTTGGGGCCCACCACTTCGTCCTGGCGATAAAACCCGGTGACGTGGTTGGAGCTGGCAAACACCACCCGCTTGACGCCTTGCTTGCGCGCCGCTTCATACAGGTTGTAGACACCCACGATATTGGCCTGCAGGATGGGCTCCCAGGGCTGCTCGGTGGAGACGCCCCCGAGGTGCACCACGGCATCAACGCCCTCCAGCAAGCTGAGCACGGCGCCGGCGTCTTCGAGGCGTGCGGGGCGCAGCTCCTCCCCTGCGCCTTCGTCGCCCAGGTTCGCGATATCAGACAACCGCAAGGTGGTGCAGTAGGCTTTCAGGCGCGCACGCAATTCCTGGCCCAGGCCTCCGGCAGCTCCGGTCAATAACAGGCGTTGGAAACGAATAGGCGTCGGATGGCAAGGCATGGCGGTTACAAAGGCAGAGGTTCTTGGTACAGTGGCAACAGATTCCGTTGAACGTCATCAGTTGTCGTACAACGAAAAGCAATGTACCGCTTCTGCCCCCGGCGCCCCATAGGGATAACACCAAGAAATGACCACCGATACCCCGCTTCGCCGCAAGCCCCGCACACTGGCCCTGGAGCTTGTCGAATCCCTGGGAGACCGCATCCGCGATGGCCGCCTGGCCTTGGGCGACAAGCTGCCCACCGAGGCCGCCATCATGGCCGAGTTCAGCGTGAGCCGCACCGTGGTGCGCGAGGCGATTTCCAAGCTGCAAGCCTCTGGCCTGGTGGAAACGCGGCACGGCATCGGCACCTTTGTGCTGGGGCTGGGGCAGGCGCCCGGCTTCAAGATCACCCCCGACCAGTTCAGCACCCTGCGTGACGTGATTGCCGTACTGGAGCTGCGCATTGGGGTAGAAACTGAAGCCGCCGCGCTGGCCGCGCAACGCCGCACCGAGGCCAACCTGAAAGCCATGCGCGAGGCGCTGGACGCCGTGGCAGCCGCCGTGGATGCGGGCCGCGACGCGGTGGCGGCGGACTTCCAGTTCCACCTGGAAATCGCACGTGCCACGCAGAACAGCCACTTCGCCGAACTGATGGGCACGCTGGGCAGCATGATCATCCCGCGCGCCCGCCTGGCCGCCATGGATTCGGCCAATGACGAGCGGCGCCAGTACCTGCGCCGTGTCAACGGCGAACACGAAAGCATCTACGACGCCATCGTGGGCCAGGATCCCGACGGTGCACGGGCCGCCATGCGCACCCACCTGGCCAACAGCCGCGAACGTCGGCGGCGCGCGCAGGCCGAAGCGGGCTGAATCACCCCAGCCGAGTCACTCCTTCATGAACCCTGGGGAATCATGGCCAAGGTGAGGTGCCCGGTTGTCCCATCAGTAGTTACCCGACACTCCAGGGGACTTCGTATGTTGTACGATGACATACAACGAAATATTGCAATGCTTTCGCGCGGTCGGGCCTGCGGCGCCTTTCAAACCACCAGGAGTTGTCTGTCGTAAAGCCCTCAGCGCTCATTGAAAGACATCCTTCCTGGGTGCAGCGCCAGTTTGCGCTGCGCAAGCTGCGCACTCAGCATGCAACCGCCCCTTTTTTTCTCAACACCCTCTTCTTCACCACCACACCACCACCATGCATGCAAACCTGATTGGCGGCGCCTGGACTGACGGCGTTCGCACCTACCAGAACACCAACCCGTCCGACACGCGCGATGTGATAGGCGACTACGCCGTGGCCAGCCGCGAACAGGCGCTCGACGCCGTCGCCGCCGCGCACGCGGCCTTCCCGGCATGGAGCCTGTCCACGCCCCAGCAGCGCTTTGACATTCTGGACGCCGTGGGCAACGAAATCATCGCGCGCAAGGCCGAGCTGGGCGACCTGCTGGCCCGCGAAGAAGGCAAGACCCTGCCCGAAGCGATTGGCGAAGTGGGCCGCGCCGCGGCCATCTTCAAGTTCTTTGCTGGCGAGGCGCTGCGCCCCGGCGGTGAGCTGATCCCCTCCGTGCGCCCCGGCGTGGGCATCGAGATCACGCGCGAACCCCTGGGCACCATCGGCATCATCACGCCGTGGAACTTCCCCATCGCCATTCCGGCCTGGAAGATCGCACCGGCCCTGGCCTATGGCAACTGCGTGGTGTTCAAGCCCGCCGAGGTGGTGCCCGGCTCCGCCTGGGCGCTGGCCGACATCCTGCACCGCGCAGGGCTGCCTGCCGGTGTGTTCAACCTGGTGATGGGCCGGGGCTCGGATGTGGGCGCCGTGCTGCTGGAAGACGAGCGCATTGCGGGCGTGAGCTTTACCGGCTCCGTTGGCACTGGCCAGCGTGTGGCCGCCGCCTGCGTGCCGCGCGGTGCCAAGGTGCAGCTGGAGATGGGCGGCAAGAACCCGTTTGTGGTGCTGGACGACGCCGACCTGAACGTTGCTGTGGGCGCCGCCATCAACAGCGGGTTCTTCTCCACCGGCCAGCGCTGCACCGCCAGCAGCCGCTTGATCGTGACCGAAGGCATCCACGACCGCTTCGTGGCCGCCATGGTCGAGAAAATGAAGACCCTGAAGGTGGACGACGCCCGCAAGGCCGGCACCGACATCGGCCCCGTGGTGGACGACCGCCAGCTGGCGCAGGACCTGGAATACATCGGCATCGGCCAGCAGGAGGGCGCCAAGCTCGCCTACGGCGGCGAAGCCCTGGAGAAGAACGCCGACGGCGCGCCCGGCTACTACCTGCGCCCCGCCCTGTTCACCGAGACCACGCCCGGCATGCGCATCAACCGCGAAGAAATCTTCGGCCCCGTAGTGAGCGTGCTGCGCGCGAAGAACTATGAAGAAGCGCTGGCCCTGGCCAACGACACGCCCTTCGGCCTGGCCAGCGGCATCGCCACCACCAGCCTCAAGCACGCCACGCACTTCAAGCGCCATGCGCAAGCGGGCATGGTGATGGTGAACCTGCCCACGGCGGGCGTGGACTACCACGTGCCGTTTGGCGGCCGCAAGAGCAGCAGCTACGGCCCGCGCGAGCAAGGCCGATATGCGGCCGAGTTCTACACCACGGTCAAGACGGCCTACACCCAGGCCTGAACCTGGCGCTGGCGCCGCCGCCGACGCGGCGGCGCCAGCAGCCACGGTGCTTGCCCTGCGTCAAATTGCCACAAAATCCGGCCCTGGCGCCGATGCAGAAAGCGAGTAACGCTATAACATTTATAGCAAACCGCCCCGCACCGCGGTGTGGCCGCAGTATCATCGCGCCCCATGACCGCCCTCCCACGAACAACCTTTGCCGCGCTGCGCCTGTGGGTGCTCGCATGGTTCGTGGCGTCGATGGGGGTGGCCATTGCGTCACCGCTGGTGCACCCGCAATCCTTTGAGGTGATCTGCTCGGGCACTGGCGCCATCAAGCTGCTGGTGCAGACCGACGACGGCACAGTGGAGATGGGCGCCATGGGCATGGACTGCCCCTTGTGCGCCACTCCCAGCGCGCCGCCCCCCACCCCGGTAGCCGCCGTGCTGCCACCCCACCCCCTGGCCCATGCGCTGCAGCCCGTCGAGGCCGCCCGCATCGCAGCGGCCACTGCGGCGCCACTGCCCGCACGCGGGCCCCCATCGCGCTCTTGATCTGAAGCCTGTTGGCAGTACCCCGTACCTGGTGGTCGGGCGCTGCCTTGTTCCCGCTGGTTTCCAGACCGCGCAGCCCTGCGTGCACTCCACGCGGGCCTGGTTGCGCTGTCGCCTCAAGACAAGAGCGTTTTCATGTCCCGTTCGTACTCCTCCTCCCGCCATGCTGCGGGCTCTCGGCGCCTGCCTCTTTCTCCTTCGTGCTGGGGCGTGCTCGCCACCTGCGCACTGGCCTCCCTCTCTGTCCCTGCCCAGACCACCACGCCCACGCTCAAGGCCGTGGACGTGGTGGACACCGCCGCATCCCCCAACGGCAAGCTGAACCTGGACGCCCCCGTGGACACCGGCAGCCGCCTGGGCCTGACGGCGCGCGAGAACCCGGCCTCCGTCACCGTGGTGGATCGCGCCACCATCGACGCACGTGGCGCACAGGACACGCAGGAAATCCTGCGCGCCGTGCCGGGCGTGGTGGCGCACAACGCGCCGGGCTCCATGTCCGCGCACTACCGGGGCTTCACCAGCAACTCGGTCGCGCAGCTGTACAACGGCATCAACCCGCAGTACGGCAGCGCCACACGCGCGGTCGATAGCTGGATCTACGACCGGGTCGAGGCCATCGGCGGCGCGTCGAGTTTTCTGTACGGATCGGGCGGCGTGGGCGGCTCCATCAACTACATCACCAAGACGGCCGAGCGCAGCGACTTCACCGAGGGCCAGCTGCGCCTGGGCTCCTACGACCTGAAGGAAGTGTCGGTAGGCCTGAACCGCCGCATTGCAGGCGGCGATGGCAGTGCAGGCCCTGCCCATTACGCGCGCATCGACCTCAACCACCGCAACGCCGGCAGCTGGATCGAAGGCACCAAGACACAGTCCACCCAGCTGGCGACCTCGCTGCTGTCGGACCTGAGCGGCGGCTTCACGCACACACTGGCCTACGAATACCAGAGGGACCACGTGGACCGCCCGTACTGGGGCACGCCGGTGCTCAACCCCGCCGTGGGCGCGCTGGCCATCGACCCGGCCACGCGCTTCAAGAACTACAACAGCGCCGACGGCATGTACGAGCAGCGCGTGCAGTGGCTGCGCTCGGTGGCGCAATGGCGTGTGTCGGATGCGCTGCAGCTCAAGAACACGTTCTACGTGTACGACGCCCTGCGCGACTACCGCAACGTGGAGACCTACACCTTCAATGCCACCAACACGGCGGTCACGCGCACGTCCCCGCTGTTGCAACGCCACGACCAGCAGCTGGTGGGCGACCGGCTGGAGGGCACCTACCAAGGCCAGCTCGCAGGCCGAAAGAGCGACTGGGCCTTTGGCCTGGACGTGAGCGTGAACAAGCAGACGCGCTTCCCGTTCGGCCCCTCGGTCACCGTGGGCACGGTCAACCCCTACCACTTCTCCACCGAGAACTTCTTCGACATTCCCGGCATGTCACCCGTCCTGAACCCTGACAAGGACAACAAGATCACCAACACCGCGCTGTACCTGGAAAACCGCACCCTGGTGGCCTCCGGCGTGAACCTCGTCACCGCGCTGCGGCACGAGCGCATCGATCTCGACCTGGTGAACCGCCGTGCCGTCACAGCCACCGCACCCGCCACCTTCAGCCGCAGCTACAGCCCCACCACTGGCCGCCTGGGCGTGGTGTGGGACATTGCACCCGGCGCCAACTTGTATGCACAGGCCTCCAACGCGGCCGACCCTCCATCGGGCTCGCTGGCCTCGGCCTCGTTTGCCGATGTGCGCAACAACAGCGAACTGACCACGGGCCGCCAGATCGAGGTGGGCAGCAAGTTCGACTTCTGGGACGGCAAGGGCAGCGCCACGGTCGCGGCCTTTGAGATCCGCCGCAAGAACATCGCCTCGCAAGACCCGTCCAACCCCAACCTCACGGTGCTGGTGGGCGAGCAGTCGTCCAAGGGCATCGAGCTGTCGGCTGGCATTCGGCCCACGCCGCAATGGCAGTTGCAGGGCAACCTGGCGCTGACCCGCGCGCGGTACGAGAACTTTGTGCAGGGCGGTGTCTCGCGCGCGGGCAATGTGCCCCAACTGGTTCCGCAGCAGGTGGCCAACCTGTGGACCTCGTACGCGATCACGCCCACCGTCACGGCCAGTGTGGGCGTGCGCCATGTGGGCAAGGTGTACGGCAACGCAGCCAACACCAAGTTCTGGCCGTCGTACACGCTGCTGGACCTGGGCCTGGCCTGGAAGGTCAACAAGACCACCACGCTCACCACCCGCGTGCGCAACGCCACCGACCGCATCTACGCGGCAGAGACGCGCGACCAGGTCTACCTGGGCGCACCGCGCACGCTGGACGTGACGCTGCACACCGCGTTCTGACGCAGGCAAGGAACCGGACATGCCACACGCCAAACGCTGGCTGTACCTCGTCCACCGCTGGCTGGGCGTGCTGCTGTGCGCCTTCTTCGCCATGTGGTTCCTCTCGGGCGTGGTGATGATGTACGTGGGCTACCCCAAGCTCACGCAGGCCGAGAGGCTGGCCCACCTGCCGCCGCTGCGCAGCGCAACGCTGGGCACGGAGCCTCTGCTGGAGCCCGCTGACGCCTTGGCGCGCGCAGGCCTGGCAGGGCCGCTGCAGGACCTGAGGCTCGCCGTGGCCAGCGGCGGGCGGGCGGTGTACCTGGTGGTTCCTGCCGCCCCTGCCGGAGACGCCGTACCACGCCCGCGCAGGGCGCCAGCGCCTGCGGTCATCGACGCCCTCACGGGCGAACGGTTGCAGCGCGTAGACGCCGAGCACGCCCTCGCTTCGGCTCGCGCCTTCGCGCAGGAGCCCGGCGCACGGATCGCACACCTGGGCACGATCGACGAAGACGCCTTCACCCACTCGCGCGCGCTCGACGTGCACCGCCCCCTGCACCGCCTGCACCTGGGCGACAGCGCGGGCACCGTGGTGTATGTGTCGGGCAGCACGGGCGAGGTGGTGCGCGATGCGCCGCTGCAGGAGCGCGCCTGGAACTACGCAGGCGCCTGGATCCACTGGCTCTACCCCTTCCGGGGCAATATCTTCAATGGCTACTGGACAGACATCGTCAACTGGCTGTCCATTGCGGGCATCGTGCTCACGCTGACGGGCACCGTGGTGGGTGTGCTGCGCTGGCGCTTCCAGGGCCGGTACAAGACCGGTTCGCGCACGCCCTACCGGGGCTTCATGATGCGCTGGCACCATGTGTTCGGGCTGGTGTTTGCGCTGATCACATTCACCTGGATCTTCAGCGGACTCATGTCCATGAACCCATGGAAGATTTTTGACAGGGGCGCCGCGCCACTGCGCCAGCAGGCCATGAACGGCGGCCCACTGGTGTTGCCCCCGCAAGCCGCCACCGTGCAGGCTTTGCTGTCAGGCGTTTCGCCGAACACGCGGGAGCTGCGCTGGGTGCAAAGCGCGGGCCACCCGCTGGTGCTTGCGTACAGCCCGACCGGCGCCCCCGCGCTGCTCGACGCGACCACTGCCGCACCCCACCAGTGGCCCCCAGGCGCGGTGGCCGAGGCCGCAGCGCGCCTGCTGCCCCACGCCGTGGTGCGCACCGAAACGCTGACCGCCTACGACCTGCACTACTACGACCGCGCCACCCACACCATGACGGGTGGGGGCGACAAGCCCCTGCCCGCGCTGCGCCTGGTGTTTGACGACCCCCGTGCCACCTGGGTCCACATCGACCCCCACACCGGCGCCGTACTCGGCCGCACCGACAGTTATCGCCGTACCAGCCGCTGGCTGTTCTCCATGCTGCACAGCTGGGACTGGCTGCCGCTGCTGGAGCGGCGCCCGCTGTGGGACATCGTTCTCATTGTGCTGAGCCTGGGTGGTGCGGTGCTGAGCGCAACGGGGGTGGTCATTGGATTGCGGCGGCTGGGCGCCAAGTTCGCATTCGCAGCGGGCCCAGCGCCGCAGCTTGCCGGACAGGGCCGCCGCAGGCGCGCCCGTGTCTTGCCTACGACAGGTGGCTGAGTCGTCATTTTTTGTTTGATACTTTTTGTTTCAAACAACTACACTGGGCTTCACCCACCGCACGTCCATCCCGGGCGTGCGGGGGCTCCATCCCTCGCAGAGATTTTCCCCATGCAACTGATCCGCACCATCACTGGCGCCGCCCTCCTGTTGGCCGCTGGCACTTCGGCCTGGGCCGCCACCGACTACAACCGCCCACCTGCAGGCGACGCGCAATACCGGCAGTGCCTGAGCTACTCTGCCACCGTCTACGAGGGTGGCAACGAGCCCAGCCCCATCAAGGGCCAAACCAAGGCCCAGGCCTGGTGCACCTGCATGTGGAACGAAACGCCCGAAGATTTCAAGGGCAACCTCGTGAAGTTCGCCGAAACCCGCAAGGGCAAGGAAACCAACAAGCTGTGCGAGAAGCATTCGGACTGGAGCGAATAAGCGCCACGGTACAGCAGACCGGTTGGCGGTTTCCCAGAACAGCTGAGGTGCCCCCATGTTCGCCCAAGCTGTTGGGTTTCAATCAGTCTGCCAACCATCAAGGCCAATCTGCAGACCATCAAGACGCAGGATGAAATGATGGGCTCGCTGCTGGACGTAAAGGCCTGAGCCAGCAGTGCACAGTCAGGCGGAATTCCTTCGGCGCTGAACCGGCACCCAAAGCTCGTACCCTTGCGTCCTACCTGCCCGTCGTAAAAGTCTGTAACTCCCGGCGCCTCATCTCCTGCATTCCCCGCGCGCAGGGCGATCCTGATTTAATAGCTGCTCGCGCAATCCCTGATTGCCCTGCAGCCCGATTCCTTGCATTCACCGCCGCCCACACCGGCCCGTCCCATGTAGGGGTCATTCCTAGCTAGGAACACTCCTAGCTAGGAGCCTTCCCAGTTTCGCGCGCTGATGCCTGTAGGCACA